>ENA-OWPN01000804-OWPN01000804.1-human-gut-metagenome-genome-assembly--contig:-NODE-804-length-36440-cov-5.000632_pt1 | contig 36440 bp, 44 predicted proteins | sample MGYA00248266_ERZ651850 | MGnify/ENA primary metagenome ERZ651850 (study PRJEB26924, sample SAMEA4378296) | human gut metagenome | biome: human gut; feature: human-associated habitat; material: faeces... | reverse complement strand
AGTTCTGCTGTCTGATACAAGAGGATAAATTGAATTGATAGAACTCACCTTATGAAGAGTTCTTCCGGATCGCGGTAGAGAAAGTTGCTAAACAGGTTGAATCGATCAGTACATCGAATAGAATGTATAATTTCTTTAGTAATATCAATTTTCTTATTGATACCGGCAGTATCATGCCTGGTCGAGATTATAAGATTGAGGTGCCGGGTAAACTCACTCTTAAAACCAAAGGAAAAGATACGGAAATAAAAGTCCTAGATCCTGCCGATACTCGTGTTTTATATTTGAACATGACTAACATCTATCCTCTTTATGCTTCACTGGCAAAAAATGAAGCCTTATCAATGCAGTCATTAAACACCTATTTTGAAAGTAATGAATCTTACATTGGTCGTGTGAGATCCACCCGTTTCCGGTGGCAGGAGGTGAAAGAAGTCCCGAAAGGGGATATCACTACCGGGATAGATGGAGAAATGATTACCGATAATACAATGAAACGGATCATGACCAATAAAGAAAGTAATACTTCCGCTGTCACGTTTAATTATGACAAACTGAAGGAGCTGTTGGATATTGATTTTGAGAGAGAAGAAAGGATTGAAGAGAAGGAGGAAACGCCTTCCTATCGTTTTTAGATACTGATAGTATTTTAAAATCCGGAGAACCGGCTTTATGGGATAGAACTGCCTTTGTTGGAAAGACAGGACGGATCGACCCAGGGAGCCGGTTCTTCCTTTTTATCTATTTTTTCCCCCGCACCCCCTTGATCTGAAAAAAGAAATAAGAAAGAGTTCCGCGATTTTGAAATGAAATCTTTGCCGGAAAAGCGACCAACAGACCAACGGACCAACAAACCCGAAACAATTTCAAAATATATAGAATATAAATATATAATAATCAATAATATATATAATAATAAAGAAGGTTGTTGCTTGTTGGTCACTGTTGTTTTTCTCTCTTTTTTGTTGGACGTTGTTGGTCGAATCGGTTTTGTTGGTCGTTGATAACATGACCAACAAAAGATTTTTTCTGTTGGTCGCTTTTTTATGAGTATAATTTTGTTATATGGTTGAAAATTAGTAAATTAGCCTTGTTTTTGATCGTGCTTGTTGGTCTGTTGGTCTGTTGGTCGCAAAAACATACGTATTTATAGAGTAAAAAAATAGCGAATTATCGGTCTAAATCTTCAAAATTGATATGGTTACTATAAAGATAAATATAAAAAAGCACCTGGAACAGTATCTTCGTGGAAAATTCAACGGTTGCCGTGATGGGGCTGTTGTTCTTCCGGATCACTTAGATTTGTATCATGTATTATTTGATTTGATGTCACGGCGACCGGAGGATTGCCCTTTGGATTGTGGTACGTTTGAAATTGCTTTGCCAGACCGAAGATGTGGAAAAGATCCTGCATATTATAATTATTTAAGCGAACGATCTCAGAGGATATTCGAACGTAAGGTTGAAGTGATGTTTTTCGCCGAGGTACATGATTATGCAGATACAAAGAAACACATCGAGGGAATTGAATATGCTGAAAGTATCTTTCGTTTTATGCGTATTTATGATATTACGGATATTTCCGAAGATGCTTTGCTGAAAAATTATTATCGCTGGCGGAAGAAGGTACGGAGGGATAGTAGAAAACGTTCGTATAATAAATGTTAAATTTGTATATGTTTTACTCCGACCAAGTGTACTGATTTGTCCGGTTTGGTGACAAAATGTTGACAAAAGTGGCTAATGTTTGATAATCAATTAATTATGTTTTGTTATGGCTGATAATATGGGAGGCATATCAAATGTCTGGTTTATTTTCTCTACGAAAGTGGAACGTGTTGTTGAAACAGAGCTATCCGCTTCTGTTATTTTAAAGTCCGGAAATGATTGGATGCCGATTAAGCCGGGACGCTATGGAGTAACGGTAAAAGTAGATCCGCAGGATTCGGAATCAGGTATGCTCTATAATATTACGGCAACAATTCAGGTTCCAAGGCAAAATCTGGATAACAATGCGATTGAATATTGTAAACGGTTGAATCGGTTGACTACAATTATGAAGTATCAAAATTTTGATGGTGACATTTTTATACTCGGTTCTCCGAGCTATCCATTGCGATGCCGGTTTGAAATTTTACATCCATCCAATCCAGGGGGATATAGTGGGTATAAGTTGACTGTTACAGGTAAACAACTCTCTCCGCAACTGAGACTTCAAGATTAATAAGTCCTTTACACCTTATATATATAGGTATATCATTGCACAAAAAACAGTGATATGCTTTATCTGCACAATATTCTAGGGGGAGTTTGGTTTGTTGAAGAAACCTTCGCAGCAAACTATCTTCCCCTTATTACATCTTATCTTACTACTCCGATTGCTGTTACCGGTCATCCGCGTAACGCTCTTCAGGAAGAAGAACGCACTGGTGATAACTCTGTACAGTTTGCAGCCATTAAGAACGGAGCCTACCAAATCAGCGATTATGGTGGATGGAGTGCTCCGGAGGATGCACCGAAGAACTCAGTAGCTATCATAAATATAAATGGTGCAATCACCAAATACGATCAGGATTGTGGGCCTTCTGGTATGCTAACTAAAGCAAACTTATTGGCACGTTGTTATGCCGAAGATAATATCAAAGCCATAGTGTTGAACATTGATTCGGGGGGCGGTGAAGGTATGGGATGTCGGATATTACAGGAAGCGATCAGCCAGCGTAATAAACCGGTAGTAGCTTTCTGCAACGATTTTGTCGCATCTGCAGCTTTTGGTATTGCAGCATCATGTGATCGGGTGGTAGCTAATTCGACTGTTTGTCGGATCGGGTCTGTTGGTACCTACATGACGATTGTGGATGCAAGTAAGCGATTGGAAAATATGGGAGTCAAACTGGTTGAAGTGTATGCAACCAAATCGACTGACAAAAATCAAGAATTTTACAAAGCTATACAGGGTGATACAGCCCCTCTCAAAAAGGTGTGTGATACCTACAACGAGAATTTTATCTCCAGTATCGCGAATGCGCGTGCTGGAGTGATTGACGAAGATCAGAGCACCTGGGCTACCGGTAAGATGTTTTTTGCTCCTGAAGCGATCAGCCTGGGGATGATTGATGAGATAGATACTTTTGAAAATGTACTTAATTATTTTAATACATAGTGATTTATGAAGTGGTTGAAAGATGATGCGTATAACGCAATGAAACAGGCTGCTGACAACTGGAACAAGCTTCTTAATCAGGTTCTGGGGGATGCTCCAGAAATGAAAGTGGAAGAAGTCACAGTTGAAGTATTGCTTGAAGCATTTGAGAAAGGTAGTGCGGATGCCGGGTTGCAGGAACAACTGGCTACTGCACAGAATGAATTGAAACAGAAGAACCAGCAGGTTGAACAGCTTCAATCTGATCTGGCAGAACTAAAGGGGACACCGGTTACAAAACAATCGGAAGCTAAGGTTAATAATGAACCGGGAGCCGGAGCAGAGGACATCAAAGACTTTGCGGAAAAGCACGACGGAGATACGCTTGCTATCATGGCTAAAGCGCAGGAAACAGGATTTTTTACACATAAGTAACAGACATGGCAAAACAAGGATTGTTAGATATTGAAAAGCTGAAACGTTATGCTATTGATTATGACGGCGTACTTCGTACGTTGCCGTATTTCACATTTCAGGCGTTTGCTGCAGATATGAAGCTGAACGTAATTGAAATTGAGAACGAGGATGTAATTACGAACGCCCGCCGTAAGGCCGGACATACAGGCCCGTACAAAGCTGGTGCGGAAATTAATTATCCGAATGAGATCGGTAAAATCGTTGAAATGTCCATCAAACCGGAACTGACAGTTGCCCGTCTGAAGGATAATATTTTGAACTACTCCGAAAAGAAAATTCTTTCTAACGCGGGACAACGTGTAGATCACACGACGAAAAAACATCCGATGGAAAAGTTTGTAGTAGATAGCCATATCATCAGTCATTCTGAAGATGTGACTTTCTCCGCTTTTTTCGCTGAACGTAATGATAACGTATTTAGTCCGATGACATCATTCACCGGCTTTTTTCCGTGGATTGATCATTTCAAGACGACGAATGACATTAATATGGCTAATCGCAACCTGGTACGCACAGGCGTTTTCGCCGGTGGTGATGGTGTGAATGATTATGATCGTCTTGTTAACTTCCTTCGTGCAGCGCATCCGTTCCTGAAACGCAGTGCGATACTTTATTATTCCGATCAAATCGAAATGATTTGTAAGGAAGCATACCGTCAGAAGGTCAATGCTTTTGCCCGTCCATCAACAGAAGATTTTTGGAAAGCTGTTAAAGATGATGCCAAGTTCCCCGGTTTACAACCCATTACACATGAAGCTTATGGTACAGGCCATGCTTTGATACTGATTCGTCCGGGTATGATGGACTTTGGGGTAAATACACAAAAGGCAACTCGGTTTGTTCAGATCCGTGATATTTTCGAAGATCCGAACGAACTTCAGTTCTGGCTTCAGGCTGGTTATGGTACCCGTTTTCAGGATATTCATCAAAAAGTATTCCAGGTAAATGAATTTACCAATGAGGGAGTAGACTTAGCAGGTGACTATGTAACCGGTGCAGCTGTAACTGTAACCATTACATCAGCAGAAGCAGTTGAAGCTGGTGCCGAATGGAAACTTGGAGAGAACGGTGAATGGATGAAGAGTAATGATACTTTACTTGGTGTTCCGGATGGTACACATACCATCTACTATAAAGAGGTGACAGGCTATACAAAACCAGAAAACGGTAGTGTGACAGTTTCTGAAGGTAAAGACTTTACTGCGTCTGGTATTTATACCAAGTCCTGATAACTAATAAGGAAGGGCATTCGTGCCCTTTCGTTTGTTTTACATAATATACATAATATAATGAAAAATATCAATAAAAATCTAGTGTTGTTGTTCTTGGTCGCATTGGTATGCGCCATCTGTATAATTCCTGACATATCAACTGACGGAGTGATGTGTGCCGCAGTATTTGGCCCGGTACTTTGGCCGGCCGGATCTGATAATATGGGTGGATATAAAGGCCGTCTTGCCTTTATACCTGAAGGTGGGGTTACTGTAGTGCCAGCTTTGCCCAAAGAACCAAAAGAAGCCGCTGATTTTGTGACGGCAACCGGTGCTTTTACATTCGTGAAAAGTGGGGATAAACCAATACCTATCTATGCAACTCGTGCTACGGTGGGGTATAAAGCAGAAATACAGGGAGAAACGGACTGTAAGAGTTATAAGATTACCGGCGAGTTCTTCCATCCGGGTAGCAAAATCGAAGCGGCTGCTTTTGCCCGTCAGATTTGTAATACTCCAGGTTACCTGATTATCGAGAACGGTGAACATCAGCAGTTGATTGGCCAGGAGGGTTATCCTTGCATGGTTACTGCTTCTTTCGATGGGGGTAAAGCTCCTGCCGATAAACGAGGCTGGTCTTTCACCTTCGAGGCCGACAGTGTTGCGCCAATGGTTGTGATGGGAACGCCTATCGACCTTTCCGAATTGTTTACAGGAGTGGCTTCTACTCCGGAAAATCCTGGATCTTAATGGAAAAGATAACCTTACAAAACTGGTTAGCCAACCGTCAGCGTAGATATGCTGACGGTGTGGCTCTCTTCCGTTCTTTAGCTCCGGAAGAAATGAAAAGTAAATACCTTTCGTTTTTTAGTGAAGTTGCCGATGCACCTCAGTTTGATAACCATTACACAGTACTGGTTAATAAACTGACATCCATTACCCGCATGGCAGGAGCTAGACCGCAAATGATGGCGGTTGAAGTAGCTGCAAAAACGATGGTCACGGCTGTTGCCGTTGCGAAAGCTGCTGATGCAAAGGCGAATGAAGTACTAGGTGACAAAGTGCTGAAGGAAATACTGGTAAAAGAAACAGAGTTGTTTGCCCTTCAGGACAAAATCACAGCTTTGGAAGATGATAACGAGGATAAATCGGAAGAAATAGCCGCTTTAGAATCCGATTTGGAAGAAGCACAAGAGGAACTACAGGAGTTGCAGGATCGTTTGGCCGTACTTCGTCCGGGTGCAAAGATTGTAACTTATACATCCTTGCCGGATAATATTCGTTTGATCTTTGATCGTGTTCGCTATATTACCCCGCTTTATGCATCTCTTTTTACTGAGATGCAAAATGAATCACTCACTCCGGAACAACGGGCACCTATTGCCAATCAAGTGCGTGATCTTTGGATAGAGCGCGCCGGCTTATGGGATCAGATTGATGCCTGGGCAGAAGGTAAACATGTAGCTTTGAAACTTCAAGAGAAACGGACTGAAGAATTACCGACCGATCAAGTTCTAAAGGGGATGCAGATTGCAAATCGTATCGAACGACTGAAAGAAAATATACGGCGTACGGAGGTGTCTATTTCTAATCATGACAAGAATGGAAAAAAGAACCTAAAGCAAAAAGCAGAGCAGCGTCTGGAAGTGTATCGCAAAGAACTGGCTGAATTGGAAGGCATGAAATAATGAGTACTAAAGCTTTTGAAGAACTGCTCACAACTGGATTAGATTTAGGGGTGAAGGGTTTTCATCATAAAGGAGAATGGGCAATACATGAGGCATTGACTGTTCTCCTTTCTCGTACAGGTCCGGCCAGCGTGATGATGGAGACGTTTAATGTTTCAGAAGATGCACTCCGGCCCATGTTTTTTGAAGTGGAAGCCAAGCGTATTACTGATCTCCGATTAGTATTGGATATGAATGTGAAGCGGCACAAGCTTGAAATGCTACTGTTTGCTGCCGGTATTACATCAGGGATTCATTTAGCTTCCTGTCATGCGAAAATATTGCTCATACGTAATGACCGGTATCGAATAGGCATTGTAGGAAGTGCAAATGCTAATCAGCCTATCCGGTATGAGGCTGGAATTATATTTACAGATCCGGGGTTGTTTGCCTTTTTTGAAGAGACATTCAACCGAGTGTTTAATGATGATTCAATACCATTTGAATGGAACTCACAGTAGAACAATTAAGTGAACTGGAAGAAATGTCGGCCGCGCTGTTACCGCCTTCGGAAATTGCAATCCTAATGGATATTCCGGCGGATCAGCGCGATTTGTTTTGTGAAATATGCAAGACGCATAAATTGTCTGCCATATATACAGCCTATCAAAAAGGTAAACTTAAAACAAAATATGATTTACGTAAAACGGTTGTCAAGCTGGCTAAGGCCGGATCACCGGCCGCAGAACCGTTAGCGGATAAATATATGTTAGAACAAATATCTAAGGAATAATGGCAAAAGAACTTACTTCTTATGATAAGATAGAAATGGTCCTCTTCAAAGGTCGGGAAGATGCAGCTCAATATCTTTCTGATCGAGAATTGCAACAAAAGGAAAGATGGATGTTATGTGTATCGAAGTTACTGGAAAATCCCATAACGATGGATCAGGAGCTTGTAACTTTCCTTATTGGTGGGTGTGGTGGTGTTTGTTCTCCTGTATCCCAGGCAACAGCTTATAGGGATGTGGCCGCTATAAAAAGACTTGTCGGTAATATACAACTGGCCAGTAAGAACTGGTATCGTCACATAATTATTGAATCAGCAAAAGAAGGTATCAAAATTGCCAAAGAAGCGAAAGATCCAAAAGGTATTGCAGCTAATGCTGACAAGATAGGTAAATATACTCGTGCCGATAAAGAAGATGATGATATAGACCGTACCGGTTGGCAACCGCCAGTGTTTGAACCTTCAGATGATTTAACGTTGATGGGAGATGAGTTTAAACCGATTCCCAACCTTGAAGAGGAGCGAAAAAGCTTTAGAGCTATCTTTAAAAATGATCGTGATATAATAGATGTTGAACCAATAACTGATAGCAATGGTATTGACGACTGATGCCTTTGCTCGTAAAGGGCAAGAAGTACAACGAAAATTTTTCAATAAGATGCAGCGTATGGGGATGGCTATCGCTGCTCACGATGAGTATTGGGTATGTTCGCGCGGTACAGGTAAATCGGAGGGATTGGATGCTCGATTTATTCTGCGTAATGTTTGGGCTATGCCACGGAGTACCGGCGCACTAATCTCTCCCTCTTATGCTAAAGCTTGGGGAAATACACTACCTGCTATTATTCATGCCTTAGCTGAGTGGGGATACATGGAGGGTATTCATTATTATGTGGGTCGTAAAGCTCCTGATTCGGCAAACTTTAGAAAGCCCAAACGTTTACCTGTTCGTAACGCCTGGGAGAATTGTATACATTTCTGGAATGGAACAGTGATTGTTGTACTTTCTTTTAGTCAAGGAATGTCGGCAAATTCCATGTCGCTCGATTGGGTAATTGGTCCGGAAGCGAAATTTTTGGATTATGAAAAAATAAAATCAGAGGTAAACCCTGCAAACCGTGGTAACATTCAAGATTTTGGGCAATGCCCTTGGCACCATTCTGTTATGTACACGACAGATATGCCAACGGTTAAATCCGGACGTTGGATATTGGATAAAATCAATGAAATGAGTACTACACATATTAACCTGATCCGGAATCTTTATCGTGAAATGAAACTCACAGAATGCCTTCCTGAGCAAAATGATTATACCGTTCGTAAATATAAAGAGTTGCGACGTGATTTGATGCTTGCACGGCATTATCAGCCACCTATTAAAAAGGAGCGTGGGAAAACACGTGAATATACTGTGTTCTATGGTGAGTATGATATATTTGATAATATGGAGGTTGTTGGTAAGGACTTCATTTGGCAAATGTACCGTGACTCTCCTACATTAGTATGGCGTACAGCATTCATGAACGAACGACTTTTCCGTGTCGCGAATGGGTATTATTCTGCTTTGGGTGAACACCACTTTTATACGCCTGGCGATACCCGTTATATGGGTAGTATGGGTGCGGACTGGAATAAACTGCAAACGGCCGGTTGCCTGGCTGATGGTGATCTCGATATGGACGCTCCGCTCATTATTGCTTTCGATAGTAATTCTGCTATCAATACGGCGTGTGTGTGTCAGGTACAAGGCCGCCAACTCCGGACGTTGAAAAGCTTTTTTGTTAAGACACCAGCGAAATTGGATGAATTGGTACGTCAGGTATGCGAGTACTACAAATATAAAATCAAACGTGATATCATCTTTTTTTATGATCATACATTTGTCTGGACGACTGGTAACAGTGCCGAATCTTATAAAGATACCATCATTCGTATCTTGAATGAATATAGGTGGGATGTGACAGACATTTATATAGGGCAGACCAGCCGCCATGACTGGCGACATGAACAGATAGACCGTGCATTAAAGAATGATCCGGATCTACTCTATCCTGTATTCAATATGTACCACAATGAGTTTTTAAAATTGGCAATGGAACAGACTGCCGTTAAGGTTGGTAAGAACGGCTTTGAAAAAGATAAGAGCCCGGAAGCTACTGAGGATAGTCCTGATGCACCGGACGAATACAAGACACACGTCACCGACGCATGGGACACGGCATTTGTTGGTGCAAACTTCTTTATGCCGGATCTTGCGGTTGCAAGTGGTGGCATCATTTTTTTACATTAAATCGGTAGGCGCATTTCATGCGCGATCCATTTGAGGGGGCAGCAGATAAGGCGAAAAACCGAATCTGCTGCCGCATTTTTTTCGGAGGGCGCTGCGTGGTCTGTTACCAGACAATGAGAAAACTACGTTTTCCCATACCCCCTTTCCTTTTAAAAGTCAATGAATTGACTTTTTTCTTTTGAGAATACAGAGAGAAACAGGTGGAATATAAAAAAGCCACCTGTTAAGGTGGCCCTAAATGAGTGATTATAATAGAGACTTGTCGAGGTGTCAGCAGCCGTTGGCCGCTATGATAACCGGCATCGATAATCTCTTTATGTAGTGCAGTGTTCAGATTTATCCATCTTTTTAATTGGCAGGATGCCGATGCTGGTGCGCTGAACGGGAAATAAAGCAGAGCCAATTCCTGTAATCCGTAAGCGCGTATGGTGAAATTCTCCATATACTTGACTGTATTATATTTAATTACTCAAATTTACTGATAATAAGCTTTAAAAGAAAAGGGTGCACCCTCTTTTTCAGAACGGTGCACCCTTTTTGCTAGAACGATGCGGGCTTTACCGCTTTTATTCAATCACCGGACGGTCATCTTCTCCTGTCTCCTTTGGCTTTTCGGGTACTACTTTTTCAAAAGTAAGTACCTTAGCCTGTTCGCGGAGTGCCTTGCCGGGAGCAAAGGTGTATTTCGGACGGCGAATTTTACTTGCATTAAACTCCTTTTCCGTTACCGTCCCATTACTGCCGAAGGTTACGCGGAAGTTTCCGAACTCACCCAGCTTCACGATCTTGCCGTCGCTAAGTTCCAGTTTCATCACATAGATAAGAGAATCAAGCACTGCCTTTACGTCCGCACTTGATACCGTACTACGTTCGCTAATCATGGAGCAAAGCCGTTCCATATCGCTTGTTCCCAACGATTTTGCCTGCGCATAATAAAGTTTTGCCCCTGCTGTTGCGCCTTTGTGCATGTCCCTGCGTTGAACTAATTTGTAAGTAGTTGCCATTTTGTTGATTGTTTTGAAGTGAATAATAAAGACTTGTGTCGCGAACACAGACGCAAAGGTGACGGAAAGGAATTTTACTACATCAGGATTGATGTAGATGTGTAGGGTTGTGCATAGATACAAGGGGATAAGAAGCTATTCACGCAACATTTATTCCCGCTTGTTTGTTCTTTTATTGAACATCTACCCAAATCCTAAAGCAACAGGAATTGCTGCAAAAGTATCGATTTTATATTACTTTAGTAGCGTATTCTTGCACATGTTTGAAATATTTGTGTAGATTTGCATCATAAAATTAATAGAAACGGAGGTATATTATGTGTATATTCAAAGAAATCGGCAAGTTCGTTAAAAACGGCGCCTCTGTTTTCAGTGAAGCTTCAAAAGGAAGTTATAGCCGTCAATCAGAAGCCATTCGCTCTATTGAGAAAGAGTTTTTTTCAAAAGATGAAGGTTCGTTTGTTGATGACAAGTGTAACCTTACCAAGGACAAAGAGAATGTAAATCGTGACATTCGAAACTCTTACAACAAATTAAAAATTAGATTATGAACAAAAGAACATCTATTTCAATTGGGGTTGTTGAACGTGCTAATAGCCGTTTGATGCGTGATGGAATTAAAGAGTCTTGTTCAATAAATGCTCATCGCGCATGTGACTCTATATCTGTCTCTGTCAGATATAGAGGAGAAAATTTTTCACAAACCATCTCTAAAAAAGATATAACAAAAGCTTTTGAAAAATCAGTAAAATCAGTAATAGGTGCAACGAAATTATAATTTCATTTATAAGGAGTTAGTGGAGAATGACTATGATATTGTTGGTCATATTGCATATTCACTATATAAAGCTGATAAAATAAAGTTTATTGAAGACTTTAAATCAAAAAACAGCGGAAAAGAACCAGACGATATTGACTTAAAGCCATTTCATGATACATCGTGTTTGGAAGGTCCTATTGAAAGGTATAAATTAACAGCATCTTTTATTTTACAACAATTTCTTGACAACACACTTGAAGAATCGACCAAAGAAATTGAAGACAAATGCATGAAGGATCACAGACAAATGTTATCTTCTGTAATTCAACCATTGAAACCTAAAAGTGTGTTTAGGCAATTTTGGTTTGGAGTATCGCAAAGTATCATTGGAGCATTTGTTTTTGCATTGATAATGGCAGGCATTGGTTTTATAGCACTGTTTAAAACAAATGATATTAATTTTAGTATCACAACTCCACAAGGGAATACTACTGCGGTAAAAATAAATCCAACCGACACAATCCCTAATAATATTCAAAAGCCGACCCAATAAAAGTCGGCTTTTCTTTTGCCATCCCGAAAACTTTCCCCATATTTGCAGTGCTAAAAACCCATAGTGAGGGCTTCACTAAACCGGAGAGCAACGGATAATGCTCAATTTTTGGGCTTTTTTTATGTCCAAATTGTATGATATAGGCGGCTGCCTTTCCCATCACATTTAGTCTCTTCGGAGTGAACTACTGTGGGTTTTTAGCGAAACGGGAAAGTGCAGCCGTTCTTGTGCTTCAGCCGATAGGACTGTTTTCTATCAAAAGCTAAAAACCCATAGTAGTATGAAGTCAAATTCATTAACCGTACCTGTTACCGGAAGCCGGAAGCGCGTACAAGTATCTAATCCGTCAGCCTGGGAAACAGTAGCCCGTTTGTATAATTTCTATCCAAAGGCTGTTACTCCCTGCAAAAATGTCTATGAAGCTAAGATGTACACAGCCGCTTTATTGGCTGTTCTCTCCATGTGTTTTTTACCACTCGTAATTGCGGCCTGTTGGGTATATTTCTCTGCAAAGAAAGGAGATCTGTCATGACTGTTAATAATTTGGAAGAAGCCCGGTTTCTCATTTATTTTTACGAAAAGAATAATCAAGAGTTAAAGCAGGAGCGGACAAAACTATACGAGGAAATTGCCTTATTGAAAAATCGACTGTCTGAACAGCGTTCCCCGCTTCGCAGAACAACTATAATGACTGTAACAAAAGGAGGAAAGGCTATATGACACAAAAAGAAGCTATTCGTCTGCTTGACATCGTAACCGATGTGAACGGGCAGTATACAAAACAGGAACGTATTCGTGCCGCGATGCGGTTGGAAGAATTACTTCGGTTACTATTACCGGAATAGAATGAAAGCCCTGCAAGAAATGACTTGCGGGGTTTTTTTATGTCCTTTTGGGTGGGATGGAGTGGTTGCATCTTTGTGGAAAATATTGATCACGATGATAGTACAGACTTTTGCCCCGATCGTGGAGCGTATTTTGATGAAAGTGCAGGAAGTTCTGGCCTCCTCCTGGGGATGGTTAATGAGTTTTCTCGTTTTTGTCTTGAATTTTATGGCTCCGGTCAAATACGCCTTTGCAGCTATGGGGCTGGCGATCCTGATGGATATGCTTTTTGGTATGTTATCGGCTTGGAAACAAGGTAAATTTCTGCTGTCCCAGAGTGGGAGAGATACACCGGCAAAGGTTATCGTATATGGTGGTTTTATGCTGGTTGTGTATGCTACTGAACGGATATTTGGTGACGATGCATCACTTTTGACGAAAGGTGGATGTGCTCTGGCTTGTGCCTGTGAGCTGTGGAGTATGTTAGGGAGTGTATTGATTATTTGGCCGAAGATGTTGTTTCCGAAGTTACTGAAACTACAACTTCGGGGAGAAATAGAGTCGAAATTAGGTAAGAACATCAGTAATATTTTAGATAAGGAGGACAAGAATGACAAAACAAGCCAGGGGAATCCGGAACAATAATCCGGGGAATATCCGTAATTCGGAACGTAACGACTGGAAAGGTGAAGTTGCAAAAGCAGATAAAAAGGATCTGGCTTTTGAAGAGTTTGAAACGATGTCGGACGGAGTACGTGCCATGATGAGACTACTGCTGAAATATCAGCGTTCGTACAATCTGCATACAGTTAAAGAGCTCGTGGAACGCTGGGCACCACGAAATGAGAATAATACAGCGGTTTATGTGCGCACCGTTTGTAAGGAAATGCAAATGCCGGAATGTTGTGGGGTGGATCTTACCGATAAGGGAACCATGTGTGCCCTTGTGGATGCGATGTGCTATGTTGAAAATGGCGTACATATTGATATGGCAGACATTGAAGCAGGCTGGGAGAAGATGTGAATGAGGTATTGTATTTATGAACTTCCTTTCGGATGGTAAAGATTATGGAATATGGACGAATATTGGTGTTGGCCGGAATTTTGGCTGGGTGTTTGTTGGGTTGCTCTGTCAATCGCTCTGCTGGTCGTAGTGATAATAGAAGGGCACAGGAGCAGAGTCGATACGATTACCTTTATGCTCAAACTGATGCAAAACTGGCCTCCTCCACCTCTGTCGTGGACCGATGGAGAAATATTCGGATCATCCGGAGAGATTTCGATCTTGACCGACAACCGGATGAAAACGGCCGGTTCCCGGTCAAATCAGAAACTGTTATTGAAGGAAACGAACAGCAGACGGAAAAAACGGAAGAGGCAAGCAAGGAAGATACTGAGACTAAAAAACAAGAAACAGGTACTAAAAATCTTGACCTGCAAACCGATCGGACCGAAACTGGGGAGTTTAATGCTGAATCTGGGAAAAACTCCCTATGGTGGTGGCTGATCGGCGTACTAATGGCTGTAATCGGTATTATTTATCTGTGGTGGAAGTATGGAAAAAAGGATAAAACAAAGTGATGTCTGGGAGTTGATGCAAACGAAGGATGAACGGGGAAGGTATAAGATGTTTTCTTTTTCGTATGTGCGGTTGAATGAGAGTCGGGAAGGCAATGGCCGGCCCGGCTCTATTGAACACTATGAGGCCGCGGTATTTAGTTCGATACATGCGAAGGGCTCGACGGTCAATATCCGGATAAAAGGAGAACGGTTCCCGCGTAAATTCATCCGTTGTATGATTGTCCGGATTAACGGTAAAAAAATATATGCATAATGACAAAGAAACATATATATGAGTTTGGCAATACTGCTTTTCTTCAGGGGGCCGGTGCCGCTGTTGTAATGACGGAAGATGTCGGGTTTCTGGAAGATAAAAAATTTACGGCTACTACCGTAACGCCAGCGAAAGGCTCAACGGTCGCTAAGAAAGAAATAGATTTTGTTCCGTTCGGCCATGATGATAAGTTGCCGCTTATTATCATGAAAAAAATACAAGAGAACACGATCGTGGGAAGCAATATTGAGTTTAAATCGAACATGGCTTATGGCGATGGTCTTACGGTATTTCGCAGAACGAAAAGTGAAGGAGAGATTAAGATTGACGAATTGCTACCTGATGACGCTCCGGATATATTTCAATTTTTGTCTGACAGCAATTATATGAGAGTCATGCAGGAGGTTGCTGCTGACCTGGTTGTGTTTGGTGATGCTTTTGTACACTTATCCTTTGGAAAACGTTTAAAAAATGATAAGCCGAAGGTTGTACAGATATGGCACCGGGAAATGTGTTTCAGCCGGATAAGTAAGCAGGATGAAAATACAAAACGAATCGAATATCATGGTTATTCTTCGCAATGGGGAGAGCAGAATGCACCGGATGATGTGATAGTAACCCGGTTACTTGATCGGAAATCACCTCTTTATGATCTGAAAGTCCGTACAGGGCTGGTTATTAATCCTGATACAGGTGAAAAGGAAGATGAAGGAGAAAGCGGTTATACGGTCAGTCTTAATATGCCGGTTCCCGGTCGATACTATTACAATCGCCCGTACTGGTGGAGTATTTTCCTCGATTGGTACGAGTTCAGTTGTGCTATACCGAAATTTAAGAAAGCCCTCTTAAAAAACCAGATGGTATTGAAATATCATGTGTCAATCAATATGAGTTTTTGGCCGAAACTCTATAAAGCTGAAGGTATTACTGATGCAGATGCTGATAAACAAGTTGCCTGTAAAAAGAAATTTTTGCAAAACCTGAATGACTTTCTATCCGGAGAAGAAAATGCGGGTAAAAGCTTTGTATCACATTTCCAGTATGACCGGATCAATAAATATGAGGAAAATGATATTATTATCAAGCCATTGGAGTCGTTTATTAAAGGTGGTGAATACATAGAGGACAGCGAGGAAGCCACGAACGTGATCTGCAACACAATGGCGGTACATCCGTCGCTGAAAGGTGCATCACCCGGCAAGTCAAAGAATATAAACGGAACCGAGGCCCGTGAGCTGTTTATCATTGCACAGGTGTTGTTTAAACCACTCCGGGATATGATGTTATTGCCGCTTTATTTAGCCAAAGAGATCAACGGGTGGGATAAAAATATTGAGTTCGGGGTTAAGAATATCATGTTGACCACACTGGATAAAAATACGGGATCGGAAAAGAGTATTGGAAACGAAAAAGTTTAAACCATGATACAGCCATTTATAAAGACGATTGATGATTTGAGACAGACTGTAAAAGTAAATGCTTCGCTTACTTTTTCGGTCATGGTTCCCTATCTGGATGATGCTTATGATAAGTATATTCTTCCTTATTTGGGTGAAGCTTTGGTTAAGAGGTTATCTGATAACTCGGATAATACCAGCGATTTAAAGCTTTTTGTTTTGGTCGCCCGTGCATTAGGTCCATTGGCTTTGTCGCTGGCTAGTCCAGAACTGGGAGTGTTAATTGGTGACAGTGGTCATACTGTAACACGCAATGATAAGTTGACTGTTGCCAGCGACCAGAAGATTGCCAGGTCGGAACAAAGTATGCAGGAACGCGGGTGGAGAAATCTCGATCAGTTGCTCGAATATTTGACTGGTCATTTGGAAGAATATCCGGAGTGGAAAGACAGCCAGTATTATCACCGAACGGCTACCGGCAAGTACCTGAACACTGCGAAAGAGTTTCAGGATTTTGGAAAAGTAAATATCAATTACTCGCAATTGACATTTGAACACTTCCGACCGTTGCTGGATGCGCTTGAAATGAAGTTGCAGAGGTGGATCGGTCGGGCATTGGATAAATCGTTACGTGAAGAGTTGATAACGCCGACTGATCCGGTACGGCAGGAACTTATAGAATATATCCGTGTCTGGTTGGCTATGAATGTAGCGAAACTGCATACCAGTCAGACAACCCGTGTTCAGCGTACGGCAGCCGGACAACTGGAGTTCTATCCGTTTATCTATCCGCTTTATGCCGATCCGGTAGACAGCGGTAATTTTTACGCAGAACAGGTGACTGCGATGGAAGCAATGATAACGGATTTTATGGTTGTAAATGCTATTGATTTAGGGATACCGGCACCGGAGACGTTTGATTTTAATTCAAGAGACAAACACATATTCGTATCATGAGAAAGATTACAATTAAAGGAAAAAACTATTTCGTTCCAGGAGACTGGAACGAATTGACGGCAGAACAACTTTGCTTTCTCGCTGTCATATTAACGCAACGGTGCACGGTACAGGAAGCTAAACTGAAAATGTTGCTGTTCTGTCTGGGTGGCCGTATCTGTGGCTATCGTAGAGCAACCGGCAATGGTTATGCAGTTTCTCTTCCTGGCACGAATGTTTATCTAACACCTGAGCAACTGACAGTATTAAGTGCTGTGTATGATTTCCTGTTTTGTGAAACTGATAAAGGCTATGAATTGGATATCCGGTTGACGAAGAATCCATTCCCGCTATATGTGACAAACAGTATGGCATTGGCTGGGCCAGAGGATGGTTTGACGAATATTAGCTATGGACAATTCATAATGTTGCAAAGCTGGCAGCAACAAATGAAGAATGATTTTGAAACGGCACTTGATAGTTTCTTGTCTGTGATTTGGAAAGACAGTATGTTCACGATCAGTGAGGACGGTTCGGCTACTTGGTTTAATGATGTAGATCCAGCAGTGAAAACAGTTATGTTCTGGTTTTTTCTGGGTAGTATGCGTTTTATTCAAGAGAAATTTTCCCGTGTGTTTCCCTCCGGTAATAGTGAGGGAGGGGACATATTCGATATACAGCAACGTATTGTTGACGAGATGGCCTCCGGTGATGTCACCAAGAAAGAGCAGGTAAAGCATTGTTTGCTTTACGATGCGCTTTACACGCTCGAAATGGCGATTGAGCGAGACGAAAAGATGAAACAGAAGAATAAATAAAGTTTTACTTTAGTATTAATATGTTATTAGGTTAGTATTTAGCCGCTCTGCCTGTGATAGGTGGGGCGGTTTTGTTTTTTATTAACAAATAAATATGCAAATGGATATTGATAATATGCAAAAGAGTATTATCTTTGTATCGTTATCATGATGACGCTTGAAGGGCTAAAAGCCCGAATGGAAGAACTAATAGGCGAATTAGAATTTCATTCCCGTTTCTTTTCCATGATCCTGGCCGAGGAAATGGCAACGGAAACGGAACTGCTGGAAGCAATTGATGAAATGCTCGATGAATACATCGAATTGAGTAATCAAATTGAAAAGTTTCAGAGTTGAACAGACGAGGGGACCCCAGGCCGGGGAACCCTCCGTCTGATCATCTATTAAAAAGGAGGATATAATATGAATGCAGAACAAAAACTGAAAGATTTAATGTCTGAATACCGTTCGTTGAAAACGGATGAAGATAAGACTGCTTTTGATGGAAAGATGGCTCAGGCATTGGCTGAAATGAATCCGGAAGAGCGTAAGGCTTTCCGGAAAGCGTTCCTTACTTCTGCCCGGCGTACTGTATCTGAAGCGAAAGAGATACGGGAAGAAGCTGAAATGAAGCTGCTGTTAAGTGGTGTAGATAACTATTTATCCCTTTCGCAGATCGCTCAGGATTATTTTGGAAAAACTCGAAGCTGGCTTTATCAGCGTATAAATGGGGCCATCGTGAATGGTAAACCTGCTCAATTTACTCTGGAGGAACAACAGCAGTTATCAAATGCTTTATTAGATATCAGTAATAAGATAAAGGATACGGCTCTTAAATTGGGAGTTCATTGATAACTGACATTATCAATCTGGAGAGGTCTGGCAGTTTGTCAGGCCTTTTTTTATATACAATTCAATATCTTGGGCAGATGAACTGACTGTAAATCCTTTAGCTCTTCCTTCGTGGGCTTTAATGGCATACTTAACACAACGTTCGCGAAGACGTTGCTCTCTAATTGTACGAATGTAGTCGAAGATTGATTTCATGTTCTAATTCTTTTATGCAAAAATATATGGTTTCTTTGCCATCTCAAAAAAATTTCCCAATTTTACAGTGCCCAACAAAAACAATACATGAATCCCTATACAGTGTAACAGGTAGTCAATCCTGTTTCGGTTATGTTTTCCGATGGGCGCACTGTATAGGGATTCTCCATTTTTTGTAATGAGAGAAAAGTTACTAGATCGTATATGGCATGAAATGAAACAATCCAGCACAAACTTTTTCTATGCAGAACTTTTACTGGATAAACAAAAAAGCGATTGTATTATATATAAAGCGGTCATAACCCTTGTTGTTTCAGGAGTAACATGGTATTTATCAAATGAAGAATATTTTGGTTTAGGTGCTGGATTTGTTACATACCTGCTATCCGACACCAAATGGTTACGACCTTTCTTTTTAAAGGAACCGGAAGAAATAGAAAAGATAAGAGGGCTATGTACTGACTATCGTATATATTTTAACAGGTTACAAAACATTTTTGATAAATATTCGGCAGGAGCAATTAGTGATAACAAAGCTGAAGTTGCATATACAGAAGCTTTTGAAACTAACGCTGCTAATCAAACAGATATAAGTATTGCTTTTGGAAAAATCAATCAGAAATTGAATAAAAAAGCGGCTTTAAAGAGTGATGAGTACTTATCAAAAATATATTTTTGATAAAAGTGCTAATAAAGATTCATTCAGAAGATATAGATTTTGTATTTAATGTTTGTTGGATATTAATAACGGTATCGTGCATTCTCTGGATCTCATTTTTCATGGTGAAAAGAAGTCCAGTCAATAATATTAAAATAACGGCAATCGCTGCTATTGTTTTATCTCTATCGTCTGATTTACTATACATATAGAAATGATTTAATTCACAAATGTAATAACTTAATTTTAAATCAAATGATTAATTTTCAAGAAAGAAGCAGGGAAGAAAGATCATTGCCTAATACAGGTAATGTTCCAAGACCAACAAGTCCGGAGAGAGGAAGAGAAAGAGGGGAGCAACCTAATCCGGGTAGAGTGGAAAGACCTGTAGCTCCACCAAGTAGAAAGTAGGTCTATTCCAGACTGGAAAAAACAGTCTGGAATATAAATTACAATCTTTTCATTGCTGTCTCGGAAACTTTTCCCTAATTGCGATAGTGTTAACGTAAAAACTAGTCAAACTTATGATTGTAAATAAAGTTTTAAATATAACCTCAGATGATGTAGAAAATCAAAAGGATTTGCAGATTCTTTTAGATTGGAAACGCACGCTTCAAAATAAAATCAATGAACTGAAAGTTCGTTTGGAGGTTGCAAGAAAAGAATATCAAACTCTTAATTCTGAAGAAAACAAATCAATTCTTATTAGGACATCTGACGCAAGAAACTATAATATTGCCTTTCTTGAATTGTTAAATGCTCACATTAAGAAATTAAAGAATAAGAATGGTTTAGGAGATCATATCCAAAATCTGCGGAATTTCAAGGCAGTCGCAAAGGAAAAACTTTCAGAGGAGTTGTATGAAGAAATAAAAAGGCTTGCAATTGAAAGAACCGAAAAAACAAGCGAATTGAAGTTTTGAAGTAAAAGCCATTGCTATCTCAAAAACTTTCACCATATTTGCAGTGTCAAACTACGATGAGTAATCATCGACCGAAGAGTAACGGATAATGCTCACAATCTTTTGTAGGGCTTTTTTTATGCCCTATTGTACGATATAGGCGGCTGCCATTTCCAGTGAATTTTTCAACTCTTCGGAGATGAACTCACGTAGTTTGACGACGGGAAATGTGTGGCCGTCTTCTTTTTGGGATGAATTCCATACTATAAAGTCAAACTACGTGATGTTATGAAAACAAATTCATTAACCGTATCTGCCTCCGGAAGCCGGAAGCATGTACAAGTCTCTAATCCATCAGCTTGGGAATCAATTGCCCGTATGTATAATTACTTTCCGAAGGCTGTTACTCCTTGTAAAAATGTTTATGAAGCAAAGATGTACACAGCCGCTTTATTGGCTGTTCTCTCCATGTGTTTTTTACCGTTGGTAATTGCAGCCTGTTGGGTATATTTCTCTGCAAAGAAAGGAGGTCTGTCATGACTCAGATAAACAATTTGGATGAAGCCCGGTTTCTCATTTATTTTTACGAAAAGAATAATCAAGAGTTAAAGCAGGAACGGACAAAGCTGTACGAGGAAATTGCTTTATTGAAAAATCGACTGTCCGAACAACGTACCCCGCTTTGCAGAACAACTATAATGACTGTAACGAAAGGAGGAAAGGCCGTATGACACAGAAAGAAGCTATTTGTCTGCTGGAAATCGTATCTGATGTAAACGATCAATATACCAAAGAAGAACGGATGAAAGCCGCCGCCAGGCTGGAAGAACTATTCCGCTTACTCCTTCCGGAAGATTGAACCTACATAAATGTCCTTTAGAAGCTCCCTTCGGGGGGCTTTTTTTGTATCCGTAAATTAACGGATGCTGTATGTATAAACATTTTGAATATTCCGAATTTTTAGCCCGGCACCTGGCACCGATCAGGCACACGGATACGGATTGTCATTTTTTACGTAGTGACGAAGTGGAAGAAATTTCTGATCTGGAAGAACGGATCTCTTCTATCCGGGATTATGTATTAGTTGCCATCGACGGACACAACTCGGATTTCTCGTGGATCAATAGTGACAATCTGGTTAATATCCCTCAATACTTTATTGCTGTGCTCAAACAGAGTGAGACAGGGAATATTGATGCTGTACACCAGTCGAAGGCTGCATGTAAAGATATCCTGATGCAAATCGTTTGCCGGATGATGGTAGACCGGGAAGAAGAGCAAAACGGACTTCAGTTTTTGGAGGTGGATAGTATGACCATGCGTGGAGTAGGTCCTATGTCCGAAAACTTTTACGGTGTAATGTTAGGCTTTAATCTCCGGAGTCCGGTAACGTATTTTATCAACGAATCAATGTGGATCTGATATGGGGGTGATGAAGAAACTTAGCGATCAGATGCGGACACCTAAACGGAAAAATTCCCTTTTAGGTGCCCGTGAAGGCTTGCCTTTTGAAATATCCCTAGAGTCGGCCAGTGCTGTCGCTCGTTACGAACGACGGCAGGACAAAGAAAAGCTGAAGCAATTTAATGATGATGTGAAAGCATGGAGCATTGATGTTACCCGGCAATTACGGGGAAACGTCCGTATGCTGGTCAAGCAGGATGAAGAGTTATCCGAGTCAATAGAACCGAACGTATATTTCCGAAATAGTGAGGCTGAACGGATTGGTTTTAGCTTCGCCCGTGAGGGAGTTTATATTCACAAGGGGGCCGGTCGTGGTCAGGGTGGCTTTCGTGGTGGTTCTAAATGGGTAGATGCTCATGGGATGGTGAAAGAAACGAACCCGTTTTCTTTCTTCAAAATGGGTACCGGTAACCGCAGACCGATACGTTGGTTTGATCCGGTGATTGATAAAAATTTGCCGTTTTTGGCAGATGTGGTAGCCGAATATGCTGCCGACATGCAGATTGATGCGACACGAATTTTTGTAGACAGGGAGGATAGAGAATAGGTATGGCGAACGATTTGAACAGGAGTATAAAGATTTATCTGGATAACAGCGCGGCAATGACCAGCGCGGACGAGCTTCGGCAACGGATCGGCGAACTGGAGAGTAAGTTGCTGGATTTGCAAACAGTAGGCAAGGGAAACTCCGCCCAGGCAAAAAAAATCGAAAAGGAACTGGCGGCTCAGACGAAAAAGTATGAGAATTATAAAAAGGAAGTTGCTGACACTGAGCGGGTACTGAAAAACTTGAGCGGTGCTACTTATAATGAACTGATTCGTGCAAAGAAAGAGGTTGATAAGCAATTACGATCCACAACTCGAAATACTGATCTATACAACAAAAGGTTAGAGATTCAGAAGTCGATCAGCCGCGAGCTTTTGGTCGTACAAAAAGAAATGCGGCTTGAAGTAGCTAGCCAGGGATCTGTTTTTTCCCGTGCCAACGATTTTATTGGTAAATACATGGGACTGATCGGAACGGGGATTGCGGCTATCACCGGGATTACGATGGCTTTTGCCAAGTTTCGGGATGAGCGGGACAAATTGGAATCATCCTCTGCAAACCTTAAAGCCTTGACTGGATTGGATGATGAAAATGTGAAGAAGTTGGAAGATGGGGCAAAACGGTTATCGACGACTGTAACCGAGGAAGGTGTCCGGATCAGGCAGAGTGCCGTGGAAATTGATGATTCGTTTGCGATCATTGGTAGCCAGCGACCAGAACTGCTTAAGAATGCGGAAGCATTGGAAAAGGTTGCTCAGGATGCCATATACCTTTCGATTGCCGGTAAAGATAAGTTGGAACCGGCAGCCAAAGCTCTTACTACTGTCATGAATCAAATGAACCTCGGTGCGGAGAACAGCCGACGGATCATTAACGCCATTGCTGCCGGTAGCCAGGCTGGTGCGGGTAATATCCAGTATATTACAGATGCTTTTGAAAAGTCGGGTACAACTGCCAGACTTATGAACATAGAACTGGAACAACATATTGGTTTGATCGAAGCGGTTGCACCGAAATATTCCGAAGCTTCTATCGCCGGTAACAGCCTTGACAAGGTGTTACTGAAGATGAAAGAGAAGGGGATCGGTTATAAGGATGGTGTGTTTGATCTTTCCCTGGCTATTGGTGAGCTGGAAACTAAATTTAAAAACGGTGAGTCAGCAGCCACTTTGTTCGGTGCTGAACATGCGAAGATGGCCGAGATCCTTGTTATGAATAAAAAGGAGATCGAAGATTATACGACCGCTGTGACTGGTACGAATAAGGCTGTTGTACAGGCTCAGATCAATTCGGACACAAACGAGGCTAAACGTGCTCAGGCCCGTAATAAAATGAACTTGCTCGCTATCGACCTGATGGAAAAACTTAACCCGGCGATCATTGGAGCCATGAATCAAACGGTACACTGGACGGGAAAGCTGGTTACATTAGCAACATGGGTAAGCGAAAATACTACTGAAATATTAGCTGTTGTTATAGGATTATCAGCTTACACGGTAGCCGTAAAGTCTGCAATTATAGTTGATAAATTACAGGTATTGTGGAATGAGAAGATTATCTCTTCTTTGAAAACAATGTATGCAACTATGTTGAAAAATCCTTACGCACTGATGGGAGCCGTGGTACTGACTTGGTTGCTTTATATGCGCAAAGCAAATCAGGAATTGACAAAGATGGAGGTTGTTCAGAGGCGTTTGAATAAGGTTGAAACTGAAGCTGCTCAAAATATAGCCGAACAAAAGACAGAATTGGAGCAATTTTTACGTGTCGCTCGTGATGAGTCGGAGTCGAAAGAACGTCGTTTGTCTGCCTTAAAAAAGATCAATGAATTATCACCTGAATACCTGGGGAATTTGACGTTGGAGGAGATCAATACAGATAAGGCAACGACTGCTATCAACAGATATATTGATAGTATATATGCGATGGCGAAAGCTCAGGCGGCTAAAGAACAGCTTGTCGAAATTGAAAAGGAGAAAATCAGACTGGATACTGATCCGGAGGCTTTTCTGGAACAAATCCCGTGGTGGGAAGAAATGGAGATCGGTTTATTCGGTTTGTTTAGTCAGGATAAAGCTGATCAGATGCTGGCTGATATGGTTGCTCGTGGAAGAGAAAGGCGTGATAAAACAAAAAGTTTGTTGGATGCCCAGGCGGAAGCATTGAGGGGGATTGTTACCGACAGTAGCAAAACTGTTGATGATATCTTAACGGGAAACTCATCGTCTGCCGGAGGTAATTCAGGGAAAAAGGTAAAAGATTCAGAGTTCAAAACGGCAATGGATTTGAACTTGAAAGAAATGGAGAATGCTCAATCGAAAAAACTGGCATTATTGAAAAAAGAGAAACTGGAGTCTGAGCAGACTGAACAGTTTTACAATCTTCAAGTACTATCTTCCGATGCTACTTATTATCAGAAACGACTTGAAAAGCTGCAGGACTATTTGAAGAAAACCAGTAGTAAGAAGATGCAGGCGGAGATCAATAAGCAGATCGTTGATGTACAGACGAAACAGTTAGAGGTAGAGCAGAAGCGGGATAAGGAGGTTGTTTCGGCCTTGCAGGATAATCGGGATAAACAATTGAAAATTGTGGAAAGTGGTTATATTATCCAGAAAACAGCATTGGAAAAAGCTGTTGCTGAACAAAAGATCACACGTGAACAGGCCGATGCCTTATCTCTATCTCTGGATGCAGAAACGGCAGACAAACGTTTGCTCATTTGTAAAGAGTATCAAAATGATGTTCTTTCTTTAGAATTGAGCAACGGACCGGAAAGAGCGAAAGCGATTGAGGACGCGAATAAGGCTGTGCTCGATGCAGATTTGAAAGCTTCACAATCCCGTGCCAATCAGCAGAAAGCGTTACAGGATTTGCTTAAAGACTTCAAAGGGCAATTCAAGCTTACAACGGTTGGGGAAGATACTGAAATTCAGTTGAAAGCTTTGAAAGATGTTTATAATGCCAAAAAAGAAATGGCAATTAAGGACGGACTGGATACAACCGAATTGGATGCCGCTTATGAAAAAGCTAAAACGAATATCCTGCAACAGGAAGAGGATAAACGTTACCAGATACGCCAGCAATATGGTTTAGTTTCTCTTCAGGAAGAATATGAGACGGAAATGCAATGGTTACAACAGCAACGGGATCAGGAGCTGTTGGATCTGGAAGAATTTGAAAAGGCTAAAGCCCAGGTTAAGATCAAATATCTTAAAAATAGCTTTGATTATTATTCAGGTATGTTTTCCGGTGCTATTTCAGCTTTGCAGGAAGCTGAACTGGCGAATATTGATGCGAAGTATGATGCAGAGATACAGCGTGCCGGTGATAATTCGGAGGAAGTATCCCGACTGGAAAAGGAAAAGGAGAACAAGAAACTTGCTGTACAGAAAAAATACGCAGGGGTGCAGTTTGCTATCAAAGTATCGGAGATCATTGCAAATACGGCTGTTGCAATCATGCAGGCTTTCGCACAAATGGGCCCAATCGCCGGGGCTATTGCTGCCGCCTTGATGACTACGACTGGAGCAGCTCAGATAGCGGTGGCTAATGCAGAACGCAAGAAAGTCATGAATATGACCGTTGACGGCAGTACTTCTTCCGGATCAGGAACACGAGTTGCAAGCGGTTCGGCTGGATATTATGTCGGAGGTTGGTCCGGTGATGGGAGTCCGTATGAGGTGGCTGGCCCAGTTCATAAAAAAGAATATGTTGTACCATCTTTTGTCATGAGTGAACCGGCTGCTATGAACCATGTTGTAGCCCTCGAAGCTATGCGCAGGCAGAAAACGAATGCTAACCCGTTACCCGGTTCTGTTGTAGGGATGGCAAACGGTGGTTATAGCGGCAATACACCGGATGAACCGGATGATACGACGGTCGGTATTCCTCTGTCGATAATCAAAATGTTGGTAGCATTACTTACACAGTTGAATAGGGGACCGCTGAAAGCATACGTTGTGCAATCTGAGTTACAGGCAGAGCAAGATAAGTTAAATGAATCTCGTAAAATAGGTAGTAAGTCATGAAGATAGTGCATTCTTCCGGGCAAGAGTTGAAGCTGAATCCCGGTACTGTGTTAGAAATGGAACGTAGCAACCCGTTTTTCAATGAATATGGAGAGCAATCGCTTCCGGTAAAACTTCCTTCGGATGAGTATAATCGCAAGATACTTGGTTTTCCTGATGATATGGCCGGGGTAAATAAGATGCCATCGCGGGCAGATGCGACGATTCAAGACGGTATTTATTCAATCCGTTGCCGGCAGGCTATTTTGTCTGCCAGCCGGAAGGATGGGATTGATACATCTTTCTATTTAAACACCGGATCTTTTTATGAGAAAATGAAAGATGTACAATTAACAACTGTTTTCAAGGGGAAAGTCATTAAATTATCATCGCTTACTACTGCGATCAACTTTGTCCGCTCGTTAATGATTACTCCAGATCCTCGCTTTTCCTGTTTTCCGGTCTTGGCAGAAAGCCACGATAACGGCGAGATAATTTGCCTGAACAAAGTTGGTGGCCCAATTAAACCGGACGGCTATTATACCCTGTGGAACGAACAGTATCGGGAAGAGACTGTTGATGATAAAACTGTCTCAACTCCGGCCGGATATTATATTACTCCATTTATTAAAGCAATGCATTTATTGGAGGAGGTTTTTAAGTATCTGGGTTATACCCTTGAAGAAAGTTTCTTTTCCAGGACGGAACCGTTTAAATCTATGGTTTTTCTGAACAACAACATTGATACTATTGTCAATGCAGAAATACGTTATGATCAGATTGTTCCGAGTTGCAATATTTCGACGATATTAGATATATTTCGTTACAAATTTTGTTGTGAGTTTATTCCGGACGAAGCTCGAAAAAGTGTCAAAATTGTACTGTTTAACGAGGTTGCCGATGGAAATGCAAGTCAGGATCTTACCAGATTGCTGACGGCTCCGATTAGTATCAATCATGGAGGAAAGTATAAGCAGGTTAAGTTGTCAGCAGAGAAAGGCCCTGTATTATCTTACAGTACTGATGAAGGGAAGCTGGTATCCTTAACACCTGACTATCTTTCGAAGTCAATGCATGAAATTGCTGCTATGTATCCGGAAGCCTTTATTGACCTCACAAGAGGCTGGATCATTCGCGAAGGTTTTTCCCCTGTCGATTATGTGATAGAAAAAGTAGGTACCCTAAATTGTAGCTATTATGCCGGTGGTACTCTGGAGGCTGAAAAAAAGGAGTCTCCCGATACGCTTGTCAGTATAGAATTTGAAACGCTATCAAGTGGTGTTGCACCTTACATTGAAACGACCAGAGCAATAAATTCGAAAATAGTCTGGAGCAATGAGCCTACACAAGGCAGTAATACCGAAAACTCGACTCAAGAAAAATCGGAATTGAAGCCTATGCTGTGTTTTACTGCTCACAGAACTTCCCGGTTTGATTCTGGTACTATTTATGCCTATCTCGATACACGGGAAAGGATATGGGATTATTCGCTGGCATATAACGGCCCGGACGGCTTGTTTGAGAAGTTTTGGCGTAAATATGATGATATGCTCCGTAACTCGATGCGCCCTGTTACAACGAAAATGCTTTTATCTGATATTGACAAACTCAATATATCGGCACATGAGAAAGTAATAATAAACAATCAGGAGCTATTACCAAATGTGATTAAGTACAACATCGGTAAAACTATTCCAACCGAATGTACTTTTTTGACAACGAAATTGTATAACCCGATTTCCTCTGCCAAATCTGAGTCAGAGCATTTTCCATCTTCCAAGTATCGTTGGAACCGTCGCTGGTCGAATAGCGTAGGAAGTCAATATAACTGGATGCAATTGAAGGAGCAACCACCTGTCTCATTCCTTCCCCCGCCCACGGATGAAGAATATAGGCGAGGAGGTAGGTATCATGTAGAGACGCATGCCTGTTGGTTTGGCATACAAGTTAATTTGATGGGTAAAATACCTATTTTGATAGATAAAATTGAAGGGATCTTGACCGTTTGGCTTGAGCCTGTTTTAAGAGAATGGTAATTGTCCTTTATCTATCCACCCGTCACTAATACTTTTGATCAAAAAATGAATAATGGCAGGAGTTCTGAATAAACCTGATGTGCTGAGTCTCTCTGGTAACATGAATCAATTTTTGTTATCCTCGACCGGTTTGGTATCCTTTATTTTGAAAAAAGGAAATCAGACCTTACTTGAACAGAGTTATGAGCCAGGACCCGACCTCATGGTCCGGATTGATCTGAAAGATGTTATCGAAGGGCAATTGAGTTATAACTTGGATGCCGGATCGTTGCTTTATGTTCAACCCAACCTTGCAGAAACATTTACTGCCGTGGTCGATGGTGCAGAATATAGCTTTCGGGTTGTTCGCGGTGGTGTGGCTGATCTGGCTGATACGGCAGCGAACTGGCTGAAGTTACATTTTCTAACTTGGCAACCGCGCGTGAAACAAGTGACTTACTATTCGCCGGAGTGGTTGACCTATTACGCTGTCGAATCTTGTACAATCAAATTAAAAGCAACTTATTCGGATAAGTCGATCCGGGTTATCTCACTGGGAACCTGTTCGGCTGGTAGTGCGACAACTGTAAATTTGCAGTATTCGGTAGTGGCCGGTAAGTTGGGTTATACATATCCGTCTTATTATGAGGTTTGGACCGAAAAATCAGATGGAACAAAACTGTCAGAATCACAGGTTTATGCTTTTTCATATCCTGTCTCTGAAGATGAACAGTGGTTTCTTTTTGAAAATAGTCTGGGTGGACTGGATACGTTCCGGGCTACCGGTACAAATAACCTTGCAGCGGAACATGAGCATAATCTTGCTGAATTTGGAGGTGTCCGTGAAGAATATGAGGTTGATACTCAAAGAAAGTATGTAAAGAATACTGGTTACTTGGATGCCTATTCACGTAAATGGTTGTTAGATTTTTTTCCTAGCAAGGCTAAATTTATATATGAAGCAACAGCGATCCGTAAGATTGTAGTAACAGATAGCAACGCTACCTATGTCTCTAACGAGCTACCATCTAACTACACTTTTACCTGGCAACTGGCAGAAGTTTCAGCGTATCTTAATCTTTTAAAAAACGATAGCGATATCCCAGACAATTTGATCGCTCCGGACTTGTCATCGCCGGATTTTTCTATACCCCCTCGGTTAGCTGAGTATCCGAGGGTACAGCTAACTGAGGGGGTATTGTTACCTGCATTTGATCCGTTCGCACCGAAACCAACTGTTACAAGCTACGGTGCCATTTACAGCACGATTAAAAATGCAGTAGTAAAAGAACTTGAAGATGAAATTTCCAAAATTGGTGATGGAAGTGGTTCTGGCGGTGGTGAAGGTGGGGGATCAAATATCGAGATCATTAAACTTAATGATCTGACTGCACCCTCTGATGAGAATGTTTTTTCTTCGCTTAGGACACTTTATGAAATCGAGCATTTTGCGAATCAATTAGACGATCGTTATATACGTAAGGATATTGATGATGTAGGTTATGGTTTTTATACCTGGGAAGCTGGCTGGATGACTAAAGCACCTGTTCGGTCTGCCATTTATAATCTAGGTTGGGAAGAAGAGAACCCGACAGGTTGGTATGTGTCTGAAGGGGGGATTGCCTGGTATAGTTCGATGAATGTCCGTGGACCTATTTTATCAAATGGTGTAATCGGATCGCCCTATTATGTATCCGGATGGACCGGTTACGGCTCCCAATGGGATATGGTAGGACATCGTTTGGAAACTGATTTTATATCGGTCCGGAAAGAATTGAGGGTTTATGCACTCGATGTATTCCGAATTTACGGAACAAACGGTGATCTAGCTGTGTCTACGACGAATAAGATTGACCGGGTTGTTGATATGGGATCGGCCTGGCGTTGCTACATTGATACGTATGACGGTGAAATGTACATGAACATGCGTATTGATGATGTAGTAAAATGCCAGACCTGGGAAAAGCTTTCCGGACGGTATTATATGGCACGTGTCACGAACATTGATGAAAAATGGTTTGATCTATCGAAAACTTTACTTGAAGGTACAACTACTCCTGCTGCAGGTGATATTGTAATACGTTGGAGTAACTTGACGAATAATGATCGTAAAGGATTGTTGTACCTATCTGCTTCGGATAGTTACGCTCCATATATGGATGTCAGGTTTGGAGATTGGGATGCAACGATAGGGACTATCAAAGTTCGCTCAGGTAGGTTGGACGGTATCAATGATCCGTTGTTCCCGGAGCTGTATATTTCTCACAACAATTTTGGTTTTTATACGTCTAATTTCTATGGTACCGGTGAACTGATCCTACGTAGTACCGGTGAATCTGTATCCCGGACATTTGAGGTGTTGAAAGACTCTATTAAGATGGGTCTCGATGAAGTTCGTTATGAATTACAGGTATCGCAGGGTAGTGTACTTGTCAATCCAGCCTTTCAGGAGGGAATTAGTAGTTGGGAAGTAACAAATGTGTATTATCCGTGGACTGTCAATGATAATTTCCTCCAAATCAATTACAAGCCTTTTGTCAATTTTGTGTCAGGAGGTATAGTTGTTACAGACGATGTTATCAACCGGCCTGTTTTGCAGATCGCTGATTCGACTGTGATTCAACGTAACACCTTATTTACTACGAAGACTCCGGGTAAATATTCCCTTCGTTTTTCTTACCGGTCGTTACTGCCTTTTGGCTTTATCGAAATAGGTATTCCGGGATCACAAATTTTTATAAAAGTAAATCTGTCGGAAAACCAGACTTATCAAAAAGCTGAAATTGCCGGGGATTGGGATGGTACAGGTGATTTCAGAATAGTAGTCAATGGGGTGGTTAACATTTCAGACATTTCTTTTATTGATGATAAACTGGCTAATGCAATCAATGAGGTTAAAGTCTATTACGATACGAAACTGACGTTCTACGCAGAAAAGGCGGTCATGAACTCTTTTAGAGAAGAGTACGACGAATTTAACAGGGTCGTCAAGAAAGATTATGCAACACAAACGTGGACATACAATACTATCAATACAGAAGTCGGAACGATCGTTAATGGGAAGTTGACAAATTATTCGACGACAACCCAGACGGCACGGATGATTGAAAATAAAGTTGCAGATTTGAATCTAGGGCAATATGCAACCACCTCCTGGACGAGCAATCAGATTCGGAATACCGTCTATGATCTGAATTTAGGACAGTACGCAACACAGAGTTGGACAAGTACAAAAATAGATGCAGTTGTTACCAAAGTCGATAGTATAAATAAGACAATCAGTCAGTCCGGTTGGATATCGGAATCAAGTGCGATCTCATTGTTTGCTAAGAAAACCGATATCACAGGGGATAAGGTTATTGGATATATCAATGTACAGCCATCTTCAATAAAGATTAGTGCAAAAAACATAGAATTGGATGGTACAACTATTGCTTCTGTCATACAAGCAAATACCATATCGACGAGTAAATTGAATGTACTGAGCGGTGCTAAGATTGGAGGATTTTCAGTTACGAACAATAATCTTACATGGTCACAATATAATTATTTCGGTCAAGGATCTCGAACTATCCGGATGGGGTGTGCCACTGATCAAGGAGGTGCGATAGATATCACTTTTGATGCTTCAACCTCTGGTGCATTTGGTATAAAATCAGTAGGTCGTGCTCCAGGTGGTGCAGCTATCTATGCATCTTCTATGTCTAGCCAGACTTATCCACCATCCGCAAATACTTATGCCGGTTATTTCGATGGAGCTTTTTATGCCATGCAGTACTATACAAAGCAAGGATCAACATATAAACGAGGGATCTCCTTTTCTAAAGGATATGACCTGGATGATGTACGTATTGAAGTTGAGAACGGATTGGTTGTAGGGTTATATAAAGATAATGGAAGTGTTATAGTTCAAGGTTACTAATATAAAATGAATAAGTATGAAAAAAGAAGCAATCAATTTTAATGTAGAGTTAAAAGATGCCTTTGGCAATGTCGTAAAAGAAAAAAAGACTCCTGATGCAAAGGAGAAAACGGTAGTAATGATAGGGGAATCCGTAGTGAGTATCCTTTCTCATCCCCATTCATTACCGGATGAGAAAAAAATGGATGCAAACGAAATTGTAAAGCGTCTGCTGTTACAACAGAAGGTTGCATCTAAAACTCCTCAAACTTACAATACAGATGAATTGTCTGTGATTCGTGAGTCTGTAATTAATATGTTCAATAAAAGAATGCTTAATGTCGAGTTGGCAGGAATCGTTCTTAAAATGACTGAGTAATGAAACAAGGAACATCGACCATTACAACCGTATTCACGAATGAAGTGGACGGTTTTAAGTACGAATATTCAGCGAACCACCAGCCGGGGGGAAGCCCTTCTTATATTTCTTTTACCGTGTTTTCTGGGGCTACAAATGTCGTGGGCGGGAATAAACGCACACAGAATAACACCTTTACATTTGAGGTTTATTCTTCGGTTACGGACGAAGAACGGAATGCTATCTATAATCAGGTAGCAACAGATTTAATGCAAGTCGTTGAATTATCATCAAAGATTAACATAACAACAACAGAGTAAATTTATGGCACTGACACAGGACGAACTGGATCAAGTATATAATTATGTGATGGGCAAGGGGCAATCGCTTGCCGGATTACCGGATGGAGGTGGTGATCTGACTAATATGTACCTGGCTCCCTTGCTGAAATATAGCCCTGATGGTAAGGCGAGTTTAGTTCGTCTTGCTGTTGCTGTTTTGAAAGGTGATTCTGCTTATCAAGTTTGGGTAAAAGAGCCTGGGAACGAAGGTAAAAGCCTGTCAGATTTTTTCGCTTTTATCAAAGGTGCTCAAGGTGATCCTTTTACTTTCGCAGACTTTACTCCGGAGCAATTGGCGGATTTAGCTTTGACTTATGAAAAGCTGACTCCGGAACAAAAGGAAGAAATGAAGCTGCACTTCGGTGACTTGACCGAAGCTGATATACTTGTACTCCAGAAACCGGCTACCGATGCGGCAGAAAAGGTACTCAAAGATGCTCAAGAGGTCAATGACAACTTAACAGCAGATGTTGTTAGGTTAGAGGAACGGGCTGAAACGGTTATCAGGGAAACGGGTGAATCGAAAGAATTAGCGGATCGGGCGACGAAGGCTGCTACCGATGCGGCTGGCCTTGCTAATGATAAAGCTGATCTAGCTGACAAGGCCGCTCAAAATGCCGACAAGAAAGCTGACAAAGCGGATAAAGCTGCAGATGAAACACTGTTAGTCAAGCAGGATACAGAAAAGGTTAAACAGGATGCAGAGAAAGCGATCGAATTAACGGTTGAAGCTGCGGCCCTTGCCAAAAAAAATGCCGGCATTGCCAATGATGCTGCTCAGGCGGCTAAAGAACAGGCTGGAGTAGCTAACAAAGCTGCTCAGGGTGCAGATAAAGCGACTCAGGCGGCAACAGATGCATCCGATCGGGCGACTACTCTCTCTAATAATCGCGATAAAATTGTTGCTGGCTATTGGTGGAAGTATGACGAGACTCTGAAAGACTATGTGAATACAACTATCCGGGCTACTGGTGAAACCGGACAGGGATTGAATATTGTCGGTCGTTATCAAACATCCGATCTATTGTTTGCCGCTTATCCTGATGGCGTGGTAGGGTGTTTTGAGGTCGGCACTGAGTCTCCTTATGAAATTTGGTACTATGATTCACCTGCAGCCAAATGGCGCAATTCAGGGCGTTTACAGGGACCGGCTGGTATGACTGCTTTCCAAGTTTGGAAACTGCAGCCTGGCAACGAAAATAAAACGGAACTTGACTTTTTCAAAAGCTTGTCACCTTATATCGGAGGCAATAAAAATTGGTGGCTGAATGGGGTTGATTTGGGGATCAAAGCTCCTGGAACGGACGCTTATAGTCCTCGGATAAACAAGGACAGTCACAAGTGGGAAGTGTACGATGATGAACAGCAGAAATATGTCGAGACTAATTGCCTGGCTGAAGGGGTATCAGTTAAAGTTGAGATCGTTAAGAATACTCCAACAGAGTACAAATTGAAATTTACGTCTGCCGATGGTGAGTTTATTACTCCGAACTTGATTGTTCGACCGGTCAGCAATAACGGAGTGTTGGATATTGATCATGAGCCAACAGCAGAAGATACGCATTATACTCTTGAAGGCGTGAATTATCCGTATTTACCCGGTCAGGAAGTACGGTTTAAAGATGGATCAGACATAACATTTTTTAAGTGTTATGACAATTCGGAGGTCGGTGCAGTCTGGGAGGAAGCCGGTGCTGGCAGTGCTCCTGTGAGCAATATCTATCTGCAAGGAGCGAATTACTTTAACCGAACCGTTCAGGTCATTAAGAATGGATATATTGAAAATAAGGAGGTAAGAAAATGACACAGAAAGGAGCGTATATATATCAGCAAATTATACTAACAACAGAAGAATGGGAGAAAGTCGGTGTACTGGAGTACCCGGAAGGTGTTTTCTTGATCGAAAGGAAAGCTGATGGTAAGTATGTGACAAAGCTGTCTGACGGCTTAGGCAATAAGACATTTGCCCAGCTGCCGGAATATCCTGCGGAACATAAGTATGAAGTGCCGACGCTTGATCATGTGCCCGTCCTTACTGACACATCCTATATCGGTAAGGACGGGCAGAGTCATTACTTTGAGATCGGTTACCAGTGTAGGTATTATGACTTCGATGATGACAAATACAGGTTTTATCAACTGGCTGATTTAAACAATGAGCGTACGGCTGCAGTCTGGCAGGAGATCGGCGGTGGCCAACTCGGTAGTGGCTATCTGGATGGAGGTGATGCCTACAGTGTCTATAATCCAGAGCAGGTAGTCGACTTTCAACCGATTTCGGAAAGAGGGTGGGATAACGAATAACAATTTAGTAATATATTGAAAATATGGCAGAAAAATTTCAGTTGAGAGGTCACACCTTAGAGGTTTGGCTCCGTAAGAACCCTATCATTGCGGATCGGGAACTTGTTATCATACCGGATGAGAACACATTCGCTATCGGTAATGGTAAGGATAAATTTAGCTTGCTTACTCGTCGACCTTTCGGTGCGGATGCATGGGAAGTGCTGGTGAAATACGGAGATTATACCGGCACCCGCGAGGACTTCTGTAGACAACTTTCAGACGTGATGAAGATGCCGGAACAGCAGGCCGGCACATTGACAAACGCGGGCGCCGGTTGGAACTCTTTTACTTTCCCGCGCGAATTTGTAGAAGAGTGTTATGTGATGCTTACCGTGCAGGAAGTGGATTGCCGGGTGGCTGTCAGAAAAACAACAAAGCAGGGGTTTCATTACATTTTACACACAGCCGATGGAAATACAACCAGTAGTGCGATTCTGGTCAACTGGATGGCCACCGCAGTTTCGGAACTGAATATGGCACAAGCAATTGCAAAACTGGCCGGATTGGACCCTTTCGCTTATGACGACCTCACGACTCTGTTTAAAACTCATGCCTCAGAGGTCGTCGCGAATGAGGCAGCATTTAATATGGTGAAGCGTTCCGCAATGGCGTCCGCTCGATACCTGTGTTTTCTATGTGATCTTTCGCATGACAGTTTTTATAACATGGTATCGATCGCGGAGAGTGTGCTGGCCATGAATGCTGTGAGTGCCAATGAAGTTGCGGTTGCATTTATCAACAGCTCGCCTGGTGCCTTTGATAGTGTCCGGCTGAACTCGATGGCTATGGGTAAGCATCTGGCTGGTCTGTTAGGTATGTCCCCTGTCAATTACTCAACTGTTACGGATTTGCTTAATGATACAGTTGCCTTGACTGCTTTGGTGGCTGATCAGACGGCAATGGTTGCTTTATGTGCGTCCGAAGTCGCCTCGGCAGAAATGGCTGCACATGAGACGGCGTGCAGCGCCGTCGCTGGAAGCGACATCGCAATGACCGCCGTCGCTGGAAGCGACATCGCAATGACCGCCGTCGCTGGAAGCGACATCGCAATGACCGCCGTCGCTGGAAGCGACATCGCAATGACCGCCGTCGCTGGAAGCGACATCGCAATGACCGCCGTCGCTGGAAGCGACATCGCAATGACCGCCGTCGCTGGAAGCGACATCGCA
>ENA-OWPN01000801-OWPN01000801.1-human-gut-metagenome-genome-assembly--contig:-NODE-801-length-36633-cov-5.892039_pt1 | contig 36633 bp, 65 predicted proteins | sample MGYA00248266_ERZ651850 | MGnify/ENA primary metagenome ERZ651850 (study PRJEB26924, sample SAMEA4378296) | human gut metagenome | biome: human gut; feature: human-associated habitat; material: faeces... | reverse complement strand
TATATTTCTGGTGGCTCCAATACTATGTATTTGAAAAATCCACAATTAGAAATAGTAGAATCAGCCACAGATTACATACCTTACCAACATTCGCTTTCTTACCTACCAATTTCTTCCCCACTATACAAAGGTGACCAAATTGTAAAAATAGGCAGTGAATACAAAGTAAGGCGTGAAAATGGCGTTGTGGTGTTTGATGGTAGTGAGGATGAGAGCTGGGGTGTATATGTTGAAAATGATCAAAATATTATTTTCCAGTCAAAAACAATTGCTTACGGAACCACGAATCTAAATCAGATATCAAACATGTTTATGTTTGGATCGAGCGTAAGCCTTCCATTTGAAAATAAATTCGGAATTGGAGGTAAATCGATATACGTTGGCGTAAATAAAACTTTATGTGCAAATGTAGATGATTTTAAATCCTTTCTCGGAGAAAATCAATTAACAGTAGTATACCAATTAGATTCGCCTGTATATGAAGACATCGACCAAGACCAATTTTATTCCATTATGTCAGCGGATGAATTAACCAATGTTAGTTTGCTGGGTGAAAATGAAAACCTAGTGCCGACAAATGTTATCAGGTTTCCTAGGAATGAAGATGGGGCATTAAGTACAACGGCGTATGCAGTGGCGAAAAAGTACGAGGACGCATATCAAGGAATGGCACCAAGCGGAATAGAAGACAGGATTGCAGCATTGGAAACTCAAATGGCAGCGCTGAACGCACAGACGATAATTGTAGAATAGGAGGGAAAAGCATGTACGAAAAAATGAAAAGAGCCATTCTGGCAAAATCCTACACACTTACCGAAGTGACAGAGTATCTAAACATTTTTCTCACAACCGGGCAGATTACTTCGGAGCAATTTACAGAGCTTTTTGAGCTTGCTAGGGATCTTCCGGTAAACGGAGAAAAAGAAGAGCATGAAATCCAGACAGACACGTTTCTAAAAGAATGGGAAGAGTATAAGGCTAAGGTTGATACGTTATGGAATGAAAGATCAGAAACCGTAGAGCCGGAACCAAAACCGGAAGAACCTGACGGAAGCAAGGAAAACCCGATTGTTGCAACAAACAACATGCAGTATTACAACGGGAAATACTACACCTATAACGGGGTATTGTACTTGTGTAACAGGGATACAGAAATTCCGATATGGCACACACCAGACCTTCTCGTTGGTCATTACTTTGAAATCGTGGAGGGGCAGGCATGAATTTTAAAGAGATTGGAACCGTGTTGGCTGATTACGTAACGGAAACAGAACTTAATGGAAAAGGGTATTTAACTTCCGTTCCTTCCCAGTACGTAACAGACGATGAACTAAACGCAAAAGGATATCTGACAAGCGTTCCATCGCAATACGTAACAGACGATGAACTAAACACAGCAATATCCAATATAACTAGTAAATTTGTTATTCTGGAAGTGCTCCCAAGTCAATGGACATCGACAAGCGGTCTAGTTACAATTAATCTATCTGGAGTAACTGGATTACCGACAGTCGGGAATTATTACCCATTTGCGTTTTTTGCAGATTACAGCGATTCTCTCGATTCATATTTTCAGTATCTTCCAGTCATCAATGAAAATATTTCGGACATGCAACCCAGGGTAGCATTGACAACAATAGAGGGAACTACGTTCACGTTTAAATTGGAAAATTATACAAATTTGCAAAAAGTATACGTTATGCTTACCAGACAGGCAGATGTTGTAGGCGGTTAAAAAGAAAGGAAGAGAGGAATATGAAAATGAATTATGCAGAACCAATTATTGACGGATACAATGCGATTGCAGGGACAGCGGTAGCTGTCCTTTCTTATATCTTAGGGGAACACTGGATTTTGTTTGTAGGGTTCCTTGTGCTGAATATTTTTGATTGGTTTACAGGATGGATGAAAAGCCGGTTGGCAAAAAAGGAAAACAGCCAGGCTGGTTGGAAAGGGGTGCTTAAAAAGCTGGGATATTGGGTTATGATCATGGTAGCTTTTGGAGCATCAGCGGTATTTATTGAAATCGGAAAAGTAATAAGTGTTGATCTTGGCGTTACTACACTTTTAGGCTGGTTTGTGCTGGCTAGTTTAATTATTAATGAAATTCGGTCAATTGTAGAGAATTTTGTAGAAGCAGGATATAACGTACCGGCTATATTAGTGAATGGTTTAGAGATCGCAGACAAGATAGTAAATAAAGACAATAATGACGTATAAAACCGTCCTTATTTAGGAGGAATAAACTATGAGCATGAATGGAATTGATATCAGCAACCATCAGGCAGGGCTAAATCTGGAAAAAGTCCCTTGCGATTTTGTGATTTGTAAGGCTACAGAAGGAACTGGATTTGTAGACCGGTATTGCGATGGATGGATTCAGAAAGCCTTACAGTTAGGGAAAAAAGTGGGAGTGTATCATTTTGCTACTGGAGGTAGCTCTGGAGTAGCAGAAGCGGATTTCTTCTATAAAAATGTTAAAGGATATGTAGGAAAGGCAATTCTCGTTCTTGATTGGGAAGCAAGTGCTGTAAACAAAGGTGTGGCATACGCAAAAGCGTTTTTAGACCGTATCTATAAGCTTACAGGTGTAAAACCTCTAATCTACATGAGCAATAGCGTAGTAAACGGATATGACTGGTCTAGCGTGGTAAATGCAGACTACGGATTGTGGAACGCTGGGTATTATGCCGGTTATCAAACTATGGGGTACAATCCTAATGCACCGTTGTACGGCGGAACCGGAAAATGGAAAGCTTGCGCACTTTATCAGTATACATCTTCTGGCAGGCTTTCCGGATGGAACGGAAACCTTGACCTCAACGTATTTTATGGAGATCGTGCTGCATGGGATAAATATGTTGGAAAAGCTAGTGCAGTGCCTTCTGATCCAGACGGTGACACAAAATCCGGTGGAACTACTCAGACACGCAAAAACGAAACAGGAGACGTATCCTACCAAGTTCATTCAAGAAGTTACGGTTGGCTAGAAAGTCGTTGTGATGGAGACATGGCAGGAACTACCGGACAGAACCGAAGAATTGAAGCGTTAAAAATCTGGCTAAAAGAAGGAAAGATTAACAGCGTAAAAGTTCACTTAAAGACTGACGGAGACAAAACATATAACAACCCTACAAAAGATACAGTAATTGGAACAACAGGTCAGAAAAAGCGCGTAGAAGCAATTACAATTAATTCTGATGTTCCACTACGATACAAAGTACACCAGAAAACATACGGATGGTCTGGTTGGGTTAGCAATGGAAAAACAGCCGGTAAAACAGGGCAGTCAAAACAGATTGAAGCAATTCAGATTTATAAACCTATGTTTTTGGTTCGTGGTCATGTTCAGACTAGCGGATGGGGCGAATACGTAGGAGACAAAGAAACAGTTGGAACAACAGGAAAATCAAAGAGATTGGAAGCCTTGCAGATCGATCCGCTAAACGAGACAATTGAATGTTCAGCTCATATCCAGGGAAAAGGCTGGGTGCATTATGGTGTAATCACAAAAGATACTGTAATTGGAACGGTTGGAGAAGCAGATAGATTAGAGTGCTTACGGTTCAAAGGCAATTTCGAATTTAGAGTGCATGTACAGGGAAGTGGATGGACAGATTGGACAGAAGCGGACGGAGTTGCAACACTTGGAACCACTGGACAAGCACTTAGAATAGAAGCAATCCAATTCAGAAGAAAGTAGAATTTTAAAACGTTCTACTCTTTATAATTCGTTTGGCTAATTTTTGCTAACAATTTGCTAACAAACTTAATTTTAAGAAATAAAAAATCCTTGAGGTTACCTATTTTACGGTAATTTCAAGGATTTTGTATTATGCGGAGAAAGGGACTTGAAAACATACCAATTTTTTGTAAAACATGCCAAAAATCAAGGTTTTCTCCGCTTTTAAATGAAATTACATGCCAAAAAATACCGATGTTTTGCTAACAATTTGCTAACAGGCTAATGCTTTTTATTCGGTTGTTTCTCTCTTCTTTCATCCTCTCTGTAACATGCATATATACTTCTCTTGTCACTTTGCTATTTGCGTGCCCTAATCTATCTGATATCGTTTCTAAATCAACCCCGGCTTCAGCCATTAACGCCACATGCGTATGTCGCATAATGTGAGAGGTGATTTCTCTTCCTAGTACGTTCTTAGCCGTTCGCTTTAAACATTTGTTATAAGCATAATATTGAACATGATTCCCATTTTCATCACACACAAATAGCCTAGTTCTTACACCGTTTCTCATGCATTCGCTCATAGTGTACGCTTTAATCTTCCGGCACAAATCTAATAATTCATCCTGCATATATACTTCCCTAGTTGATGTTAGCGTTTTAGGTGCTGTGACAATATCGTTTACAATATCAACCGTCTTATTCACGCTTATAATGCGGTTTTTGAAATCAACGTCTTTTTGCTCAAGCGCGATTGCTTCGCCGATTCTAAGGCCAGATAGAGCGGTAAGAGCGGCCAACATTCGCCACTTTGCAACGGCTATGTTTTGTAACAACTGTTTTAATTCGTCACGCTCTAAAAACTTTTCTTTTAGCCGAATAGCTTTCTCTTTGTCCTCGTAAGGCGTAAGCTTATCTATATATCGTATGTCGTCTATCAGATCGTTTCTATACCCCCATCTTATTAACGCTTTAAAACGCTTCAATCGTTCATTTAGTGTTCCGTTTGGCTCACCCGTCCTATTAAAACAATCTCTCACATATCCAGCCGATAATCTATTTGCTATGACATCACCGCCGAGAATCCTAGCAAGTGCATTTGTAGCAAATACGTTTCTTGTGTACGTAGATTTTGTTACCGTTCTGCTTTGATCTTCCTGGTAACGCCGAACAAGCTCCGAAATGGTAATATCTTCCGTCCCTGTAAACTTTAGCTTCTCTTTGATTTTGTCTGCTAGAATTTCCCTTGCCATCTTTTTATAGTGGTTCGTATTCTTTTCTAGTGTGACCGATGCGCTTTTCAACTTCCCGGTCATAGGATCGTTATACCTTTCGGTAAAAACAAATTTTCCATTCCTTTTCACAACATACATTGTTACATCCTCCTTTTTGTGTATAAAAATAACAGCCCGTCTATTGCGAGCTGTCACCGAAGATGATACAATATAAGTTGCAGAAAGGTATCCTCTTCGGAGTATATCAGCCGTCCTGGTGTTGGCGCACCGGGGCGGTTTTTAATTTATTGTAAAGAAATTTCTTGAGTGTCTTTCGAATCATCAAGAGAGATGAAGTCCGATGCTTCTATAGTAACATTGCTATTGTCTGATAAACTGAACGCCTGACATACTTCAATGCTATTTCCTGGTTGGACATCCATCATGTAATTATTCACCGAGCTATTGTCCTCTGCAAGTATTGCGGTTTCGCATTGCGTACCGTTTTGAAAACATTGCATATAAGAACTAGCCGCTGCACTTGTATTTTCTTCGCCTGTATTCGTAAATGTGTAATAATAATACAGGCAAGATTTTCCTTCGTAGTCAGTTCCGGTTTCGTGTTTTAAATATTTTACGTTATAACCAGTTCCGTCAAAATCAATGATTCCGTCATTGCCTTTCTTTTCTTGTGATTCTGCACTTTGCTTTTTACTTACATCGTCTTTACTGTCGTCGCTTCCGTTTGATGAAAAAGCTACAAATCCAGAAATTAAAGCCACAATAACAACAGCTACAATAACTCCGATTACAGTTTTATCCTTGCACACAAATAAGAAAAATATATGTAAAGCCGCAAATATAGCAGAAAGAACAGACCATATAGCCAAGTCAGAATACGTACCTACATTTGCCGACCCCAAAAGCGCACCGATGAAATAGAAAACCATAGGAACTATAAAAGCAGGTGCGCTTTCACGTTTTCTCATGCAAATAGTAACAATTCCGGCAATTGCCATACATAGAGCCAACATAAAACCAGCTGATCCGCTTACCTCTCCACTACCAGAAAGAATATTTGACGCTCCGGCTGCACATGATTGAAGAGAAATAATTAAAAACAAAAGTAATGAAATTATACCTATAATAAGTCTAAATGTTTTAAACCTATACTGTGTTTCTGGCTCCTCTGGCTCATATTCAATTCTTTTTACAGGTTTTCGCCTTTCTGCACTAGCGCGCTGTTTTGGCCTTTGGTTTTCCTCCCTCCATTTGTATTTCAATCGGCAATTATAGCACAATCCGTATTCTGGATTTTTCTTGCTTCTTTTTAGCTCTTCGCCACATCTAGGACACTTCATAACTTTTTCCTCTCTTCCTTAGATTCCTTACATTGAGAAATTTATATAATCGCATAAGCGGTTATACCTATATTTGCATTAAAAGTGTAAATTTAGCTTATTATAATCGAACATTTGTTCTTTTTATTGTACTACATCCGTGATATTATAACACTAAAGGAATTTCGATAGTGTTTTTGCGGATGGGAGGGAACAAAATGGATTATAAAAAAGAAATAATTCTACTTTTAAACAAATTAAATACTAAACAATTAAAATGCGTATATCAATTTATAAAAGGCATATTGGACTAGGCAAGACCTAGTCCTTTTTTGTTATATCTCTTGCAATCCGTTCTAGTACTTCCCATTGGTTTTCATCTAGCTTTGAAAGAGCTTCTACAAGCCTTTTCTTAAAAGATTCATCGTCTTCCTCTGTTAACCTACCAAAAAACCTTGAAATAGATTCACTTCTGGAAAGTTCCGGGAACATTTCCCCAGTACCATCTTGCAGCCATTCTTTTCTAACACCGTATTCTCTGCATATAGAAGTGGTCATTTGCTCTGTTAAATTTCTATTGTTGTTTTCTATATTAGAAATAGCTGTTTTTCCTACGCCCAAAGGCTTGCAAAACTTTTCCATAGTTAAGTCAAGTTCTTTTCTTAACTGTCTTACTCTTTCGCCTTGCGTCAATTTATTCACCGTCCTTTCGTATATATAATAGCATTCAAGATATAAAAAGTCAATAAAAAAGTTCACAAAGTGAACGAAAAACCATTGACAAAGTACACGGAGTGTAGTAGTATATACACATAGAAAACAACACACCCGGAACGGGAGAAAGTGAGAGAAGATATGAAAGACTATATGATTTTTATACTTAACACACGTACATTTACGACGGAGTACAGACCGATAAGAGCTAATAGCATAGACGAAATAAGAAGCCTCCTTGGTGACGACGAAAACCTTGTTAGGGTTTGGGAGATTACAAAGAAAGAAATTATGATATAGCCGAAACGGTCATTGCTGACCGTCAGCCGGAAATAGTCTACCGGCTCTGATGATGGCAGACTACAGAAAGGAAGTGATTACATGAGTGAAAGAGAAAAAGAAATCATCCAGACGGTAGCGGATGCGCTTCCGAAGATGTCAGAACGTGACAAAGGTTACTTTCTTGGGTACGCCGAAGCAATGGCGAGCCAGAAAGATTCAAAGGATTCCACGAAAGAGAATGAGTCCGAATAGCTAAAAGCTAGCATTTAAAGGAGGTGATTGAGTGACTACTTTCCCAAACTCTCCAGGTATTTCCGATATTGTTCCCTGGTATGCAAATAACGAGATATATCTCCTAGAGTTACGGTTTTGCGTTCCGATTTCCGAGTGGAACAAATTTCTAGACTCAAAACTGTACCGCGACTTATTTGAGTATTCCGAAAGTTTAAAAACTCAAGATAAAAATAATCGCACCCGTGAGACGGAATACACACAGGAAACCTCGGAGTTGAAACAAAACCGAAACCACCCGGGTTTCCGCGTATCTTTTTTGGCTCTAGTTCGCAAATTGATTCATCACAAGAAACAGACTTGATTATAAGCGGTGACGATGATCTATTTGTAATTCCGATTAACATCTGAAAAATACCAGGATTTATAAGCTTGTAGTCAATTACATAAACTTCGTATTTTTCTATATTTGATATCCAATTTGAAATGAGGATGAAAGCGGATATTGATAGGATTGCAAACGAAAACAACAGTTCAAAGTTTATGGATGATACAACGCTTGTGATTTTAGATAGTAATTCTACATTCATAAAACAATCTCCTTTTAACGGAGATTATAGCACAGAAAGGAAGTGAAATGCATGGCTTTAATCAAATTACACTTAGCGTTCGGCGTTCTCTGTTTGATTTACGCAATCGGCTGTTCTGCTGTTTTCAAGAAAACGCTCAAGCGGTTCACCAAAAAGCGTAGTATCTGGTACAGGATAAAGCATTTGCCATACTTATTTATATTTATTGTTCCGTTGCTAAATCTTATCACTTGCGTAGTGATTACTTACATGGCTTTATGCGACGATGAAGCAGCTAAACAACTTATTAAAAATGCGGAGGAATAGGAAATGAAGAAAGAATTTAAAAATACAAAATTTCCGGACGTAGACACGTTCGTTGTTTTTCCCAATGACTAGGGCGCAAATTCTCCAAGAGCTGTACCGTGTCCGGGGCGAAATCGATGATTTAATCGAATGCGTTAGCGAACCGGAACAACAGCCAGCGAGATATGAAAAAACAAAGTATTTCCGTGAGGTATACGGAATCAAAGCAACTACACAGCAGACAAGGCGTGATGCTATACGGGAATGGATACGAAAAGGCAGATACCCGAGTAATTCATTTATAGGAAATCTACTAGATAAAGCAGTCTATTACGATTACGTGAAGAACAAAAAGAATCTAAGTATCTACCCGAAAAGCGTACCGCCTTACGACCCGGAGATATCACTAAAAGAAGCATTAAGATTGGAGCGTGAAAGGATTGGGAATCAAGAGACATAAGCAAAAGGCGGTTTTAATAAATACGGTGCATGATCTGATCTGTAATGAATGCAGTTTTGTACTGGAACTAAGAGAGAAAGCCTTGAATGTTTTCAGTAAAACAAAAGGAAGTGCGTGGGATGCATTCCAGGGATTGAGCCTTTTAATCATACCGTTCGTTGCAATCATGCTTTTTGGGATTGCAGAGAAATTTATATTTTAGGGGGTGGTTACATGGACAAATAAAAATGTGCCGTCACGAAGGACAGGCACACACAAAAATAGTCAAGTAAATAATAACAGAAAAGAGAGGGAAAGTAAATGGCAGATCAAACTTTTAGAAAAGATGTTGATTATCCAGACGTAAAAGAAAACTACGTAATTGAAGGAGAGCTTACAGTAAAAATTACTCTTGCAGAATATAGAGAGCTTGTTTCGGCAAAGGCTTTGAAAGATAAGGCTGTAAAGGATTTGGAGTCAGAAAAATACGAAATGCACAGAGAAAATGAAAAACTCAAAAAACAGAATGAAGAGCTAAAGCATGAGCTGTACGAACTTCAAAAGAGAGAAAGATTATATAAAGAAGGAAATGTAAATGGAGAGTATACGGAATTACGACAATTGGAAAACAACTCCACCGGAGCCGAAACCGCTAGAACATTGTGATATATGCGGTGAGCCATTATACGAAGGCGATTATATCACAGACATAGACGGGATGAACTGGTGTGACGAATGTTTAAACGATAATAGGAGGTTGTTATGAGTTTCAATATTTTTCAAAAGCTTTCGTATATACAACAGGAAATGAAAGCACCTAAAAATTTAAAAAATTCATTCGGTGGATATATGTACAGAAACGCCGAAGGAATTCTTGAAGCGTTAAAGCCGTTTGAAAGTAAGTACAATGTCATGGTTATTCTTTCAGATGAAATCGTTAATATCGGAGAAAGGTATTACATAAAAGCGACTGCACAGTTATTTGATTGTGAAACCGGCGAAAAATTAAAGGCTGAAGCTTACGCCAGAGAAGCAAGTGACAAGAAAGGAATGGATGACAGCCAGATAACAGGCACAGCAAGCTCATATGCAAGGAAATACGCATTGAACGGACTTTTTCTTTTGGATGATACAAAAGACGCTGATACAGACGAATACCAAAGCCAGACGAGACCGGAATTAGCAAGTCAGTCCCAAATAAAAACGATTGAGTCTATTTGTAAAAAACATCATGTAGACGTTGACGTTCTTTACAGCTATAACAACATTGATAAAGCAAAGCTTACAGCTGCACAAGCAGGACAGTTACTAGCAAGCTTAAAAAGAAAATATGGTGATGAATAATGAAATTCACAGGAAAACTAAAAGATCCAGTCATTGATTATATCACAGGTAAGATCACGGCACTAATCGAAATCAACGAGGATTTTAGACAGGCTTACGAAGAGTTGAAAGACTATAAGCTGGATATAGAAATCAAGAAGTATCGTAAAAAGCGTTCACTTGACGCAAATTCATTCTACTGGTTACTTATTTCCAAACTTGCAAAAATCCTTGATACTTCCCTTCCAGAACTTCACAACCTGATGCTTTCGAAATACGGATATATAGAAATTCTGGAAGATAAGCCGGTGTTTACGTTGCTAGTCGACACTGAAGAAACGGAAAAGAAAGTAAAAGCATCTGAATACTACCACTTGAAACCTACTAGCCAAGTAACTGAAATGGCAGATGGAAAACTATGGCGTACATACATGTTAATGCGTGGTAGCAGTACATACAATACGGAGGAAATGTCGAGGTTGATAAGTGGACTTATAACCGATTGCAAAGAAGCTGGTATTCCTGACCGTGAGATTGCTACACCGGACGAACAAAGGATATTAAAAGAAAAATATAACATTGAGCTGTAAAAGGAAGTATTTATGAAGAAACTAACTAGCGTATTTACAACCGATTTAGAACACTGTTATTTCACCAAAAGCCCGAATGTACACTTGCACCATATTTTCCCAGGAAGTAGAAGAAAGCTTTCGGAAAAGCGTGGATTTGTAATACCGCTTGTATATCACTTACACGAATTTGGGAAAGACAGTGTTCACGAAAACCCAAACAAAGGCTTAGACCTTAAATTAAAGCAGATGGCACAGACTTACTATGAATCACACTATGGAAGCCGTAAGGACTTCATTCAAGAATTCGGTAAGTCTTGGCTATAAAGTAACTCGTAAACCTTGTTTTACGCACAGCACCTTAATATATCACATTCACTATATCGTAAATTCGCATTCTCCCGGTCGCTGTGTGCCGGGAGGGAAAGGAGGATTGATGGGAAACAAAACCATCAAAAATCAAGGAATAGACATATTGGAATACATTCCATTTGGACACGATAACGCAATAACAAGAAAATGTCTTTCTATTGTTCTAGGAATTGACGATAGAATTGTCCGTGATCTGATACATGATGCAAGAGAAAAACATACAATTTTGAACTTACAGGACGGAAAAGGATATTTTAGACCGGATCCAGATAAACCCAGCGACATAGCATTTGTTAAAAAGTATGTAATGCAAGAGGAATCTAGGATAAGGAATACCGGAATGAGTTTAAAAGCAGCGAGAAAGTTTTTGAAAGGAGTTTAATAAACATGATTTTGAATACAAAAATAGAAACAAAAGTAAAACTTGAAAGGATTCATGTGTTAAGGGCAATACATGACGATGGATTTTCAAAAATAGTTATAGCAGAGAAAGAGTTTTCTACAGTTCCAGATTCTTCCGAAATAGCTAATTTTCTTAATGAGACAAGGGCTGATTTTGTATCTCTTGTAACAAATTTTCGATTTCCAATTCAAGAAGTACCATTCGAATAAATTAGTTGTTATCAAGAGAGGTGCTTAACATGAACAGCAAAGCAAAAGGAGCAAAGGGAGAAAGAGAGTTAGCAAGAGTTTTGAGGCAGTACGGATATGAATGCAGGAGGGGACAGCAATATTGTGGATCGAATGGCGATGCGGACGTTGTTGGATTGCCAGGAGTGCACATTGAGTGCAAAAGGGTTGAAAAGCTAAATATTTACAACGCCATAGATCAGGCAAAAAGAGACAAGAAAGAAAACGAGATACCGGCTGTTTTTCATAGAAAAAATAATTGTGAGTGGCTCGTCGCTCTTCCTATTGACGATTTTATGAATATATATGGGAAGGTGATAGATTGAGAGACAGCTTTGTATTATACGTGAAATATCTTGAAAATATAGAGCTTTTAAACATGGAGCAAAGAGGAATTCTCTTAACAGCGTTAATGAAATACGCTTTGAAAGATGAAATACCGGAAATGGACGGTATGACAAAAATGGCATTCTCTTTCATTAAATCACAGCTTGACAGGGATTTCAAAAAGTATGATGAAACTTGCAAAAAAAGGGCTGAATCAGGGAAATTAGGTGGAAGACCTAAAGAAAAAAGCGAAGATTCAAATGCAATTGCTTTAAAAGAAAACCAAGATAAAGCAAAAAAAGCAAATGGTTTTTTAGAAAAGCAAAATAACCCTGATAATGATAATGAATATGATAATGATAATGAGAATGATATAAAAAATAAATATACGTGTGCTTTTGAGCAACTCTGGACTGTATACCCGAGAAAAAAAGAGAAAGCAAGAGCCTATAAATGCTATAGAGCAAGGCTTAGCGATGGTTTTTCAGAGGACGAGCTATTATTGGCAGTTAAAAGATATGCAGAAGAGTGCAAAGAAAACAGGACACAAAAAAAATACATAAAACTTGCTTCGACCTTTTTGAGCAACAACACACCTTTTTTGGATTATCTGGGAGACTATGAGCCGGAAAACAATATAAAGCCAATAGAAAGCGTAAGTAAATTCAGTAATTTCAAAGGAAGAGACTACAGCGAAAAAGATTTAGTTAGGCTGATTGAGTAAGGAGGATTGAGGATGATGGGAACAACGCTTATTTCTAGCAGGTTTAAATCACTACAAGAGTTTGAAAAATTCGCTCTTGATTGGACTAGTACATGCTATAAGCTGAATAAATCGGACAGGAACAAGTCAGAGGTTGAAAGATGGAGAAAGGCGGTTGAAGCAAGGAAAAATGAAGCGAAATAAAAGATATGTCGGAAGTCGGAAGAAAAGGAAGGTAAGGAGAAAGTGAGAGTATTAGTAGCGTGTGAAGAATCACAGGCCGTATGTAAAGCGTTTAGAGAAAAAGGGCACGAAGCGTACAGTTGTGATATCGAGCCGTGTTCTGGCGGGCATCCAGAATGGCATATACAGGTTGACGCTTTGGAACTTCTGAAAATGCGGTGGGATATGATTATTGCGCATCCGCCTTGCACATACATTACAAATGCGGGAGCTAGATGGTTGTTTGCTGGACACAAGCTGAACAAAGAAAGATACGAAAAAGGGTTGGAAGCAAAAGATTTCTTCATGAAATTTTTAAATGCTGATTGTGAAAAAATAGCGGTAGAAAATCCGGTTCCGTCATCGGTTTTTGGGATGCCTAAATACACGCAAGTGATACAGCCGTATGAATTCGGACATCCATACAGCAAAAAGACGTGTTTATGGTTAAAGGGATTGAGTCCTTTAATTCCAACAAATATAACTATGGATTACGTTCCTTTTGTATCAAGCGGAATGTACACAAAAACGCACGATCCTAAATATAGAGGTGCAAGCAGAAAAGGCGGAGCTGCAAAGTCTAGGAGCAAGACATTTCCTGGAATTGCAAAAGCTATGGCTGATCAATGGGGGTAATATATGACAGAAATAGAATTAAAAAACGGCTACTACATCGAAATTAAAAAGCTGACCTACACACTCCGCCAGAGATACACCGGAAAGTCAAAAACCGGAGAGCCGAAAGAATCCATCCGCACTCACGGACATTACAACAAAATCGGACAAGCTATTATGCGGTACATAGAGCTGTGCCAGATTGATGTATTGGACGGAGAACGGGTGACACTGGAAGAGTATGTAAAAACGATAGAGCAAGTAAATAAAATCGCTGTACAAGGACTAGAGAGTGTTCTGGGGCGGTTTGAAGTGAAGTAATGGAGAGAATATGCAGAAAGTTGTTAGGACTTATAAGGTTGGATTAATTGGAGAAGTGAGAAATAGCTTTTCACTTACGGAAGATTTACAGGCGTTATTGATGGATGGATGGAAAGTGGTTATGTGCAACAAAATCGGTGAGGATTTGGAGTACATACTGGAAAAAGAGGATGAGTAGAAAGGATAGAATATGCGAGAAATATTATTCAAGGCGAAGAGAAAAAACTGGCGTGAATTGCCAAAAGAAGAATGGTGGGTTGAAGGGCTTCCATCATACGGGATAAACGGAGAAATTTCAGAAATTGAGCATTGGAAAGATTTCGCGAATTGCGAAGTGGTAGAAATTGACCCGGAAACCCTCTGCCAGTACACCGGACTAAAAGACAAGGACGGGAACAGGATATGGGAGAATGATATTGTAGAAGCGTGGAGCGAAGGACAAAAAGCGATAGGAAAAGTTGAAAGAAGAATTGATGGATTGTATATTATGTATCCTGCCTATCAAAAAAAGTTTTGGGGATTGCGCCCAGATGATTTAGGAGAAACAACTGTAAATATTATAGGAAACATATTTGACAACCCGGAGTTATTAGAAAGGATCTAACATGGAACTAACAAGAGAACAGGCAATTGCAGAGCATCGGAAGATGTGGAACTGGATTGCGGATAATATTGAAACATTGGAATCAACTTTAGATATTTGGGGATACAAAAAAGAATATTGTTCAATAAATGACTGTTATTGGGTTTCTAATTGGTGCTTTTTGTGCGAATACACAAATGATGATTGCAACATTTGTCCTTTGGATTGGGGGAAAAATAGTCCGTATCAGTGCGAGGGAAAAATTAGCGTTCCAGAAAAACGCGGACTTTGGTGGAAGTGCCAAAAAGCAGAAACTTGGCAGGAACAAGCAGCACTTGCTCGCCAGATCGCAAATCTGCCAGAAAGGACGGATGTGTGATGGTTAAATTAGAGAAAAGTCTAGTTGATTTCCTTTATGAAACGAATAAATCGAAAATAATACCGCTTCTTATGTTTGGACATGTGGAGTTGTTCACGGAAGAAATCAAGAAAGAATACATTGACTGGCTGAAAAAGAAAATGGAGGTGGAATGATGGATGGATTAACAAAAAGAATAGACGAAAGCCACGCCTGTTTTGCTATATGCGAAAAAGAATGCCCGGATGGGATTTATTCTGATAATCCGGCGTGTATGTGTACTGCTGCTAGATTGGCATTGGGAAAATTGCTGCATTATCAAGAAATGGAAGAACAAGGAAAGCTGTTGATACTTCCGCTCAAGCATGGAGACTTGGTATATTTCATAACAAGCAGATTCGCTTTAGCTGAAGAACCGATAATGGGAAGAGTGTTCGGGATCAAGCTAATGAATGATGGAAAAATCATATATAGATCCGTAACTCCGAGTATTGATAGAAGATTTTCAAGCGATGATATTGGGAAAACCGTATTCATGACAGAGCAGGAAGCAAAGGAAGCGTTGGAGGGGATGAAGAAATGAAAAGGCGTAAGTTAAGCAAAGAAGAACGACAGGAAGTATATAGAAAGTGTGATGGTCACTGCGCTTACTGCGGAATCTCAATTAAATACAAAGATATGCAAGTTGATCATGTAAATCCTTTAGGAATAGGCGGAGCGGATAACGTTGAAAATATGCTTCCTGCGTGTCGGTCATGCAATCACTATAAGGCAACGCTTGACATGGAAGGATTTAGAAAGTATTTGTCTGAAATACATAAAAGGTTGATGCGTGACAGTATACCGTATCAAGTGGCGGAGAGATTTGGAATTGTTGAGCACAAAACTGATAAAGTGAAATTTTACTTTGAAACATTGGAGATGATGAAAAATGATTAAATTTTGTCCAGATTTAACAGGAAAAGAAGAAGTAAAAGCAATGTTTGTAGGAAATGGAGATTTTGTTAGACCGGTGTTACACGCTTGTATCAAAGAAAAATGCATAGCGTATAAAGATGGGAAATGCAGGAAGTATCATGCAGAAGTTGAAACGGAAGAGGGGGAAGAATGAGAAAGAATGTAATAATTGCGGTTTCAAAATTCAATTTTCACATTATTTCAGATGGAGGAATAGAAATCAAGGACGGAAATGTTTTTGTGGTTGAATACATAAATCAACAAGTGATTTTGTCATCGAAGAGCGGAAAGAAAATGAGTATGGATAGAGGTTTCTTTGACAGAAATTTTATGGTTATGTAACGAGGTGAAACAAATGAACGATTACAAAATCCAAATAGAATCACGGCCGTTTTCGTGGCATGACAAAATGGCTCAATTAGCAATCGAGGACTTTGGCAGTATACGGAAAGGCATCCCGTACTGTCAGGCACAGAGTATAGGAATTGCGCTTGCAAAATTGAAGATGATTGAGGATGGTGAGTTGAATGAGCAATGATCTGATAAGCAGAAAAGCGTTGATGGTAGCAATAAATACAGATTTTTACGAACATTTCACTGCACATCATGATTCCGACCAAACAGCGTTAATAGATATGGTTATGCAGGATATTGAAGAGATTCCGACAGCTTATGATGTTGATGCGGTGTGCCAGGAACTTGAAAAATTCACAAAGGGTGAATGTACTTTGCATGAATGCGGAATAAGAAGTGAACGTTGCAACGCATGTATGGCAGGAAAGGCTATTGAGATTGTAAAAAAAGGAGGAAGGAAAGAATGAATCTTTCGGAAAAAGAAATTGATGTAATGAAGCATTGCGTTGGTTTAGGAAACAAAAAACCATATACACGGCACGGAAAGAAGTTTTACAGACCATACAGAAACCGTTATTACACATATGTACATGATGAAACATGGAATGGACTCGTCGGAAAAGGATATGCGGAACATGGACAAGTAAATGAAAATCAGAAAACATTTTTCTTTCTGACAAGAAAAGGACTTGATACACTTGGAGAAGCTATTAGAGTTCATATTCACGATGAGGAGGACTAGATATGAGTGCAATTAAAATTAGAGACAACGAAACAGAAGAAGTATTTGACTACGGGACAAACAGACACCACGCACTTCGAATTAGCGAAAATGGAAGCTGCCTGACGTTTGAAAACCTGCAGAACGGTGACGGCAGCTGTGGCGGAGGATATTCATTTGTTCTTGATGATGGTTATACGCCGGAAGAATCGCTTTCTCCTGATGCAATGAACGGAGCTACATATGCGAATGTCGGAGGGTTTGGAAACACTGTCATCGAAAAGATATTGCAGGAGATTGAAGAAGAGGCAATGAAAAATCCGGAAGTCGGAAGAAAACAATGCGAGGGAATGGAAAGAGCAATTAACATCATCAAAAAGCACTTATCTGACAATGACGGATGCAAAAAATGTTCAGGGTGTAGCCGTAGAAAATTTTACCAGCTAGGATATAAAGATGGAAAAATTGAAATAGAAACAGCAAAAAAAGAATTTTTAGAAGATTGCAAAAGAACAGCAGAAAAGTATAAAAAAAATAATGACGGATGGACGGCGATTGAAGATGGGCTTCCAGAAGAATCGCTAAACAGCGTTATCGGATGGGATGCGTATAGGGATAGATGCTGTTTTGTTCAGTATTACAACGGAAGATGGATTTTAGGGAATGATACAGAATCGGTTAAAATCATTGCATGGCGACCTCTTCCAGAACCCTACAAACCGCCAGTAGAATCAGCGGACAGCAAGCGCATGAGGGAACGGGAAGAATTTTTCGAGGATGGTGAGCAGATATGACAGAGAATGAAGCGATTGAAGTTTTTAATGAAATTTTAAGCGTGCCAGATGAAATTTTATTAAAATATAAAAATGCATTAGATGAAGACAAGGAAAATGCACTTATAAAATTGAAGTGTGCTCAAATTTTAGCAGTAAGATGTCTGAAAGAAATTCAGATGTACAGAGACGGAAAGTTAAGCCTTGTTCCGAGTGATGTTTTTAAAAGGAAATGTGAGGAATTAGATGATTACAAGGAAATCGGAACCGTGGAAGAACTCAAAAACATTCAAAATAAAACTATTTCTGATTTAATAAAAACAATAGAAAAAGAATTTGACAGTTTTGAGGGAGATTCTATATATCTGTGTGAAGATGGAACAATAATAGAAACAGACTCTGGATATGTTTCTGAATGGTTTCGAGAATATAAAGAAGTGATAAAGAGAAGGTATGGTATATAGAAGGAGAATGAACAATGACAGAAATTATCGTACTTACGATTGAAGAAATCGAAAGATTAAAAGAAGGAAAAGCAGTTGTTTTTGAATCAAGAGAAGGAAAGCAATATCACATAATGTCAGAAGAAACTTTTGGCAGGTTGATGGATATATGAGGTGATGAAGTATGACAGAGAATGAAAAACTTGAATGTGCGATACACTGCATGAAATACCAGGCAGAAATCGATGTTTGCGAAGATTGCAAGGCATACGATATGGATTCTTCTGCTTGCAAAGAAATAGCGATTGCAGGACTTAAAGCACTGGAAGAAATTAAAATGTACAGAGAGGGTAATCTTTCTCTTGTTCCAACAGATTGTTTTAAAAGAATCACTGAAGAACTTGACACATACAAGGAAATTGGAACGGTAGAAGTGGTTAGAGAAGCGGTGGAAAAGACAAAGGCGTTGAAACCAAAGAAAAAGAAAATAAGACACTGCTATGATTATCATTGTGCAAAATGTGGAAGAAGATTTATTTCAAAAGACGATTCTGGTTGGTATTGTGGGGAATTCGAAAAATTTTGTTCTGATTGCGGAACTCCTGCCGATTGGAGCGGAGAAGACATAGAAAGCGAGGAATAACATGACATTTGAATACGGAATAGGTTGCGAACCTATTGAAAAACAGGCAAACAGACAGGGATATACACTTGGAAAATATGCGGAACATATCGAAAAGCTGATGGCATCGTACAATATGCTACGCATGAACCTACTGCTTACAGATGCACAGGCAGAAAGCATACTGAAAAAGATTCACAAGAAAGTCAATGAAAATATTAGGAAGATTGAAAGCGATGGATAGTATGAAAGGAATAATTGTTGTTGATATACCGGAAACATGTGAAAATTGCAAGCTATCTGAAAAAACCTGGGATGATACTGAAATGCTAATAACTTGTCCGTTTATGCCTTATCAAGTTGAATGCGGTAACAAACAAAACCAAGAAGAATATTGTCCGATAAAACAAATTCCATTAAAAGAAGAGCCTGATCCGCAATATGCAGAAGATGAATGGGTAAATGGATATGACTTTGGCTGGAATGAATGCATTGATAAAATACTGAAAGGAAACAAAGAAAATGAAAAAGATTAAAATCATACCGGTTTTGCTTTTTAGCGTTCTTATTCTGTTTGGGTGTTCTTTGGGAACCGAACCGGAGAAAGCGAAAGCACCGGAGCCGATAGAGATAAACACACAAGAGCCAGCTAATTACGGTTTTATCATGCTAAAAACGCCAGATGGTAGTCAATCAATCTATTCTACTGAAATAGATATCCAGAGAGACGGAAAAGACGGGAAATCTATTTACATAGTTGTGGATGCCATTAATCATACATGGTCTGGTGAATTAAAATGAAGGTGAACAGCATGAGCATACAAGAAATAATAGCAATCATACAGGCTGATGTAGACGAAAGAAAAAGGCTGGCTGAAAGGATGGACATAGAGCCGAATGAAGAAACGGAGGGCGTTAAATCGGATGAATAGCGAGGGATATTCTGATAATACAGCAGAAAAGGCTATGAGAGAATACAACCGGATGCCGTACAAAGTGAAGTTTATTCTATATCACGTAAATTCAATATTGCGGTTGAGCGGGTTTGAAGTAACGGAGATCAGACATAAAAAGAGCGGGAGGGCGTACAAAGTTTGAGCTGGGAAGAAAACGAAAAGAAAAAAGAGTATCTAAACGGATATAGAGAAGCGAAAAGACGGGAAAAAAGAATACTGGAGCAGATACAACAATTAAGACTAGATAAAATGTTTCCTTGCCTTCAGAATGACGATATGCCACACGGACACAATCAAAGCGATTTGTCTGACTATGCAGTAAAAATGGACGAGTTAATGGAAGAACTAAAAAAAGAAAGACTGCAAGCCGTAGACGAATATAACGAAATATATAAAACGATTTCAAGGCTTGAAAACGAAAATGAAAAGGAAGTGCTGGTAAGAAGATATATAAACGGAGATAAATGGGAAGAGATTGCAGTTAAAATGAACTATGGATACAGACATATACATAAAATACACGGATCCGCATTGATTAACATTAAAGTACCAGAACAAACATGGCACTAAATGGCACACTGAATTATGATATTATGATATTGGAATCATACAGATGAAAAGCTGTAGGTTGACACTCTCTCACACTCCTTAGATATGCCGCGCATGGATTAAACTCTGTGTGCGGTATTTTTGTTAGTAATTTGCATGTCCCGAGCAATGACACTCTAAAAGGCTCAAGCCCTATGGGGCGATTACGAAAAGAAAGGGCGGTTTTATGACGGTAAAAAAACATCCGGGCGGAAGACCGCCTAAATATACAAGTAAAGAGCAAATTATTGGATTGATCGACGCATACTTTGAAGAATGCGAAGGAAAGCCATTAGAGGATGAAAACGGAAATCCTGTATTAAATAAATACGGGCATCCAGTGATGATAGGGAGGAAACCTCCAACTGTAACTGGTTTGGCTTTAGCACTTGGATTTAGCACAAGAATGGCATTGTTAAGCTATCAGGGGAAGAAAGAGTTTGCAGACACGATTACGCGTGCAAAGTCCCGTGTAGAAGAATATGCAGAGCGAAGACTGTTTGACAAAGATGGTTGTAACGGAGCTCAATTCTCACTTAGAAATAACTTTGCTGGATGGTACGACAAGCCGCAAACAGACCTTGATAGAGAAGAACAAGAACTTCGAATACAGGCCGCAAAAGAAAAGCTTGGACAAGGTGAAAAAGATACATCTATATTCGAAAATATTGTAAAGGCTACGGGTGGTAAGTTTGAGACAGATTAGCTGGAGTGAAAAACAAGGAAATATCATCAAAATGCCCTACAAGCATTGTCTCGAGGTAGAAGAAGGGACTCCAAGATCAGGAAAGACAACAGCAGCAGTAGCCAGAGCAGCTTGGTTTTGGTGGAACACACCAGACAGAAACCATATGGTATTAGCCTACAATCAGGAACAAGCATACAGGCTTGTGATTGACTGTGATGGGCTAGGCTTATTGCACATCTTTCCCGGACTGTGCGAACAGAAGTCAGACCGATTCGGAAATCATATACTTTTGCACACACCAAAAGGAGAAAAGAGAATATATTACAAAGGCGGCGGAAAAGCTGACAGCCACAAGGCGTTTACCGGGTTATCCCTGGGAAGCGTCTTTTTTTGTGAAATAAATCTTTTGCACATGAATGCGATTCAAGAAGCATTTCGGCGAACAATGGCAGCGCAAATCAGATGGCATATAGCAGACTTAAACCCACCAGCGCCTAACCATCCAGTAATTTCTGAAGTATTCGACGTGCAAGACACGTTCTGGACGCACTGGACACCGGAAGATAACCCGGCGCTGACAGAAGAAAGAAAGCAAGAGCTTTTCGAAACGCTTAGCAAAAGCAAGTATTTACTTGCTCGTGACTGGTACGGACAAAGGGTGATACCGGAAGGCGTTATCTATTCCATGTTTAATCCGGAAATACACTTATTAAAAAAAATACCAAACGATCAAATAGTAGAAATGTTTTTTAGTGCTGATGGCGGATTAACCGATGCTACTTCTGCTTCGTGTTACCTTGTTATGGCTTCTAACGGAGAAGGAAGAAAAGGAAGGTTTAAGTTATGCAGAGTTGCAAACTGGTACTATGATGGCGGCGACAAAGCCATGAGCGTTCAGGCAAAAGAAATCGTAAGAGACTTTGTTCCGTATTGCAGAGAAGTTACGAAACGTAGAGAAAGTTATTTTTTTGTTGACCCAGCATGTAAGGGGCTTCGAAAAGAACTCGAACTTTTTGGGATATGGACGCAAAAAGCGGACAACAATGCTAAAGACATTAAAGGAAGTAGCAAAGGAATAAAAGTTGGTATTGAATATTTGCAATCCGCAATACAAGACAATATGTTTTGTTGCGTAGATGATAAAAGATTTGGTGCATACAACTTTTTAAAAGAAATCGGTATGTACTGTGTAGACGACCACGGCGAACCTATAGACGCATACAATCACGCGCTTGATGAATGCAGATACGCTAATAATTATTTTTATAAAAATTACGTCATATAAGGCGGTGAAATATGTTTGATAAATTAAAAAAGGCGGTGAAAGGCTGGATGCAAAAAAACGGGGCCGAAATGGGGCTTTCAAAAGAGTTCAAAGACATATTTGAGGTCGGAGGAGTTCCGGCCTTTAATCAATTTTATTATTTCGGTATTTTTGTTTGGAAATATTTGTATAAGGGATACTACAAAGCTTGGCACAGAGTAGCAGCGCCTACAATAAACGACCCTAGAGCCACAAGGGATATGGAACGAATGGACATGGCAAAAGCGGTGTGTGCTGAACTTGCTGGACTGATATGGTCCGAACAATGCGAAGTACATGTATCGCAAGGAGAAGCTAAAGAGCAACCGCTTGACGAATTTGTGCATGATGTTTTAACTAAAAACAATTTCTGGACAAAGATGCAAGAACACATCGAGCAAGCCTTGGCGCTTGGCGGTGGCGCAATTAAAGTGTGGCACGAGGAAAAACACGACAGCGAAGGAAAAGTTATTCCCGGTAGTGGACAAATTAAGCTAGGTTTTTGCATGGCGGATCAGTTTGTACCGACTGCATGGGATAACGCCAAAGTTACAGACGGCGTTTTTATCAGTAGACAGGCAAAAGACGGTTACTATTACACTAGGCTAGAGTGGCACGAATGGGACGGTCTTACATATTGGGTAACAAACGAATTGTATCGGTCCGAAATGAAAAAAGATACAGCAGCAGAGTCACAGGACATTTTAGGATTTAGATATCCGTTGGAAGCCGTATATCCGTTTTTGAATGACGAAACTCCAATACATGGAATTGATACCAGCTTATTTGCTTATTACCGCACAGCAATTGCAAACAACATTGACGATAACAGCCCTCTTGGCGTAAGCATATATTCTAATGCATTAAGCACGCTTAAAGCGTTAGATATTTGCTTTGACAGCTTTATGCGAGAGTTTAAGCTTGGAAAGAAAAGAATTATCGTTCCTTCGCAATGCATTCGAACGGTGATAGACCCGGAAAGTCTTGAGCCAAGACGGTATTTTGACGCTTCAGACGAAGTTTACGAAGCTTTATCGACAGACGATTCTGACGCGTTAAAAATTCAAGACAACAGTGTTGAACTACGAATTGACGAACATGTAGCAGCTATCAACGCTTTTCTTTCCATACTTTGCCTGCAAGTCGGATTCTCTGCCGGGACATTTACATTTGATAAGGCGCAAGGGTTAAAAACAGCTACAGAAGTAATTAGCGAAAACAGCAAGACATACAAAACGATCAAAAGCCATCAGTTACAGGTGAAAATGGCAATAGATCAGGTTGTTGATGCAATTATACAGGTAGCGTCTTTATACAGACTGGAATATAACGGGAAAAGCATTGAAAGTCTGGCAAATCAAGGATGGGAAAGCAAAGTTGTATTTGATGATTCTATTTTGCAGGACAGGCAAACAAATATTAACGAAGGAATCATGCTTATCACAAACGGGCTTTTGAGCAAGAAAAAATTTATGGTAGAAACGCTTGGACTCACAGAAGGAGAAGCAGAAAAAGAATTGGAAGATATTTCCAACGAAAAGAAAGTAACAGGATTTGCGGTTGATATGTTAGATATGGGTGGTGCTGAATAATGGCGAGACTCACAAAGGAGTTCACAATTAAACTTTCGGAGCCAATAGAAGACGCGTACCTAAGCTGTATTGATCGTCTGATTATAAATATATGTAAGCATTTGCGTACTGGAAAGGCGTACCGAACAGCGGATTGGGAAATACAAAAACTATCTGAACTCGGAAAGCTAACAGAAGAAAATGCCAAAATTATAAACGAAGCTTTAAAAAGCGTACCACAAAAAGTAAAAGATGCGCTTTCGGAAGCTTCAAAAGAATCGCTCAAAGACATCGAAGCGGCAATAAAAGCAGCTATTGAAAAAGGAGCAATTGAGCAATCAGAATCTGACAATGTTAAAGAAGCACTCGAAAGTCTTTTAAGCCAGTCTATTGACAAGATAAATTTAACTAACACAACGATGTTGGAATCGTCAAGAGAAGCATTCCGACAAGCAGTACAAAATGTTGTGTTTGAGGAATCGTTGGCACAAGGGATTACAAACGAAATAGGGGCTGTTATTTCGCTAAGCACAGAAACCAGAAATACGGCTTTGAAAAAAGCGATTCAACAATTGCTAGATAACGGAATATACGGACTGATTGACCGCGCTGGAAGAAAGTGGAGTCCAGAAGCCTATGCTTCTATGCTTATACGGACAACTAGCCACAATGCGGCGATTGATTCAATAAGAGCAAGGCAACAAGACTACAATAGCGATATATTTCAGATTTCAGAACATTCTGGAGCGCGCCCTTTGTGTTACCCATATCAAGGCAAATTTTATACATGGGGCTCACAGGGCGGAACGTTTACAGACGGAAACGGAAAGCTGCATACTTACAAGCCAATTTCATCCACCAGCTACGGGAAGGCCGCCGGAATATTCGGTATAAATTGCGGGCATTATCCGCTACCACAAATACCCGGTGTTTCGATACCGTCAAAGCGAGAAATACATCCAGAAAATGAGAACACCAAGGAATACTTAGAAAGCCAGCAGCAAAGAGCACTCGAGCGAAGAATAAGAGAAGCAAAACGAGCTGAAGCGGCATACCGGGAAGCTGGGCTTATTGATGCGGCAGACGAAATCAAAAATACAGTTAGTGAAAGGCAGGCTGAAATGCGAGCCTTTATTTCGAAAACAGGAAGAAAAAGAAGATATGATAGGGAGAATGTAAGATGAATTGTAAACATGTTTTTATCGGCGATGCAAATGGTATTAAGTGCCAGAAATGCGGCGTGAAAATGACAGCAGAAGAATATGCAAAACACATTCAAAATAAAAAGAAAGGAGCGAAAAAGAATGAACGAGTTTCAAAGGCTGCTGATGTTTCTTAAAATTCAGATTCAGAATTTCGGAACACTTCACAGGCATTTAGCTGGTGATACATCTTGGTTTGAAAACCACGAGCAGATAGACGAATGGCAGGAAGAAATCTCGAAACAGTGCGATGATCTGACAGAGGTTGGCATGGCGTTAGGCTATGAAGAACCAGGAATCAAAGACGCGGTTTTAGCGTTTGGAAATGATCTTCTCGACATTCAAAACCGGGATTGTAGAGAAACGTTTTCTACAGCAAGGGAAATCATGCGAAGTATGGCTGGCATGATGCAGGCGGCGGAAGCGGAAGTTCCGGCAAGCGTCACAAACAAATTACAGGAATACGAGCATTTCTGGAACAAAGAAGCTGATTATAAAATCGCTCAAATGTTGGGCGGCGGCAAAAAAGAACCAGAATATGACGACGATTAAGGAGGTAATCCTTATATCTCCCGGCTATGGGGTTATATAGCACATAAGCATCCGAAAGGGTGCTTTTTTATTGCAAAAATTCGCCCCTGTGACATGGCGTTAAACTGTGTCGCAATCCGCCCGTCGTTCTTAGGGCGTTAAAGAAAGGATGTATAAACATGGCATTTACAAGAAAAGCATTGTCAGGGCTTGGATTAAACGAAGAAGCGATTGAAAAAGTAATGACGTTGCACGGAACTAGCATGGCTGATTTTGTTCCAAAGTCCGAGGTCCAGCAAAAAATCAATGAAGCAGTAGACAAGGCAAAAGAAGAACTTCCAGAGCCTGATATTTCAAAAAGCGAAGAGTATTTAAAAGTAGTCGGAGAAAGAGACATGCTCCGGGCGCTTGGTGGAAAAGAGTTTGAAGGCGTTAAGCCAAAATTCCGGGAAGCAGTTTACAAGATGCTAAACCGTGAAGAAGGAGCGGAACCAGTCGAAAAGCAGCTTGAAACAATTGCGAAAGACTACGAGGAATATTTTTCGCCAGTCGAAACACCGAAAGAACCGAATTCCCCACAATTCGGGGCGAAAGTAACCGGAAGTATGCCAAAAGGAGAAACAAAAAACACATTTGAAAATGTGTGGGGATTCACGAAAGGAGATAACAAATAATGGCATTTGAACAACAGAATTTAAACTACACCACAGAATATAGCAAAGCTATGGCTAATGCATATCCGTATTGGTCTTACTTTGCTGATTTATATGGCAGCCCACTTAGTGCTACGTACAAGCCAATTAGCGGAAAAGCGGTAGCCGTTCAGTCTATGACAGTTAGCGGAGCAACCGATACAGACAGAAACAACATGGATGGACAGTTTACAAGGAATTTTAACACAGATCAGCAGATTCTTACAATGTCTATGGATAGAAACTGGAGCACTCTCGTTGATCCGATGGATATGCAGGAGGATGCAATTGTAACTGTTGCAAATATCACAGAAACTTTCAATCAGTTTCAGAAAATTCCAGAACAGGACGCATATGCAGCGTCTAAGCTAGCACAGGCAGCGTCTGGCTTTGGTACAGTAGACGCAACTTCTCTTACTTCCGAAAACATTTTGGGAACATGGGACAACTATCTTGCTTATATGGTAGATCAGAGAGTACCAAGAGATAGAATCCGCGCAAAAATGACACCAGCAACATACAAACTTTTGAAAGAAGCGGCTGGAATCACTCGTTTTGTCGAAGCTGATACAGGAATCCGCAATATTGACCGTAACGTTGGAAAGCTTGATGGCGTAGTAATTCAGGAAGTTCCGTCCGATATGATGATGAACAGCTATGATTTTACAACTGGATGGGCTGTAGCAGACGGAGCACAGCAGATGAACTTGCTGATGTTTGACCCGTTAGCAATTGCAGCACCGGTAGTATATGACGTTTCTATGATGTCTGCACCAACAGCACAGTCTAAAGGAAAATGGCTGTACTATGAACGTTACTACTACGACGTATTTGTTTTAAACAACAGAAAAACTGGTATTCTTGCCAATATTGCAGCTCTTCCAACTGTTGGGACGGTAACCTTTAATACTGTGGCCGGAGCCGACACAACGCATACAATCATTACAAATCTTCCGGCAGCGCCGTTTGGAATGCAGTATGTAGCTAAATCTCAAAGCGGTTCTTCTACTGACGTTACATATGGTCAGCAGCTTACATCCGGCTGGACGCCAGTGCAGAATAACTCCATTATGGAAACAGCTTCTGGACAGTATATTGTAGTAGCTCTTGTTAACACAACAAAAGGAAATGCGGCTGTTGCTGCTTCTGCTGTTGCATCTGTAGTAGGAGATTAAGGAGGACTTATGGCGTACATAACATACGATCAATACGTTAATATTTACGGAAGTATATCGCTTAATTCGTCGGAGTTTTTGCAGTACGCCACTATTGCCAGCGATCTTATTGATACGGTAACGGAATTTCGGATTGAAAAAGCGGGAGGGATTTCTTCCTTTCCGCAATCAATCCAACTTTTGATTCAAAAAGCGGCAGCGGCGCAAATTCTGTATTTTTTCCAAAACGGATTAGAAACCGTGCTTACTGGACAGACTGGCTCTGGCTTTACAGTTGGAAAAGTTCACGTTGACGGAGGAAATACATCCGGAAAAACTCAAACTCAACTCATGATTAGCCCTCTTGTTAAAGTTTATCTTGAGCAAACCGGACTAATGGGAAGGAGGACGCCATGCTTAGACCCATTCCACAGCAGTTATTACGGGATATGGTAACTATCAAAGTGTGTACTGGAGTTGACGATTGGCAAAAACCAACATGGCAAGAATACTCTGTTTCCAATGTTCATTTACAAAACACAAATGAAGTAAAGAAAACAAAAGATAACACAGAAGTGGTATTACGGTCTGTGCTGTTTATTGATACCAACAGATCGACGCCACGGATTGATTATGATAGCTTGGTAAAGCAGAGCGAATCTGCTGGAAAGCCTATGAGAGCGATTGTTTTTAGTGCTTCCGGCACGGAATACGGGGATTTTGAAGTACTTACAGTCGACCCTGTGCCGGACGTTCCGTCTAACAAAATACACCACATAGAATTGGGGCTGGTTTAATGGCTGTTGAAGTAAAAACAGACGTTTCTAAATGGCGAAAAATATTAGAAAAAGCAGCCGAAAAAGGTGCCGATGCTCTTGCTAATCAAATGATGAATGACTCAATCCAGTTTATACCTGACGACGGAGAACACTATTTGAGAGATATTGGAAGAATTGAAAATCCTGGAGTCGGAGAAAGGAATCTTGTTTGGGATGAAGTTTATGCTGGAGTGCAGTGGTTTGGGGCTTGGAAAGATGGCACACACGTGGTAAAAAACTACACCACTCAAGGTACAGGAAAAGCATGGGTAGACGAATCGAAAGCAAAAAACGGAAAATCTTGGGATAAAGTAGCGCAAAACGGATTTACGGAGGGGTTTTAGGTGAACAACGAAATTATAGAAGCATTAAAAAACATGATAAGCGCCATCGTAAGCTATCCGGTAGTTATCGGCTCTATTCCACCGTTAAACGGTTTTTCGGTTTGCTTTGTGGGCGGTGCGCCATCAGAAACGTACAGGAATTTTGATAAAAACATACCTTTGCCGGTTCTATTTAACGGAAAAGGCGAAGATCAACAAGAACTTGCCAGTCAGATGAATTTAGTTCACGAATTACTTACGACATCGAAAGCTTTACCGTATTCAGAAAATTGGCAGATATACGCAATTAAAACAACATCTTTTCCGAATTTAATCGGAAGAGAAGAAAACAAAAACTGGGTCTATGGGTCCAGTTTTTCTATTGATTACTATTCGAAAGGAGATAACTAATAATGGCACAGCAGGAATTTTTATTAGTTTCCCATGCTATACAGGCAGAAATAGACATAACACCGAATGAACCTACTAGAACATGGGTAACTTTTGGGGCTGGAATCGAAAACTTTGCTGAAGCATTAAACGAAGTGATACAGCAGTATTTTTTCTTTGACGGAAAAGGATATGCTCAAAATTACGTAACTGGAATGGCTCCGGCGTACACATGTACGGGGCGGAGGGTTATTGGGGACCCAGCTCAAGATTATATATTTTCCCCAGCCAGAAAGTACGGATTGATGGTGGAAAGAAATACAAATTTCCAGATATCAGTAGGAACAGCAGACGGAACGGTGAACCAAATCACATGCCCGGTTACTATTGCTAATGTTACAGACTTAGGAGGAGCAACAACAGATGGTTCCGCGGTTTCTTTTGAAGTTCGCTTTAACGGAAAGCCTACGCTTGCAGTTATAACGCCAGGCACTTCCATTGAGGTTGAAAGTACACAAGGAACAGCTGCCGGGCAAACTGTTCTAACTACTACTCCGGCAACCGCTGAAGCCGGTTGTAAATTTGTATACAGTTACGGCGAAGAAGCGCCAACGGCCGAACCTGGTTCTGTTTTAACTGGATGGAATGATTTTGCTTCTGGCGCAACTTATGAAATACCAAACGGTCAGTATGTAACTGTTGCAATGGTTAATACAGCTACAAGCGTTGTAGTAGCGGCCGGACAAACCACAGTAACTTCTAACCAATGATCATAGGAGGGTGAGCAAAAAAATGTACGAAATAAAAAAGAGCAAAAATCTGGTGGAAGATTTGAAAATTTCAGACGAAAGCAGAGAAATTGTAATTCATGTTGATGTAAACCTTGATAGGATCGCCCGAAGATTTTCTGTACTTCAAGTTGAATTTTCTTCAGCTAAAAAAGCAGCGTTAGAAAACCCGGAAGATACTGAAGCTGCAAAAAAACTTGGCGATGTTGTAATTTCTATGCTTAATATGATTTTTGGAGAAACGGAAGCTCAAAAAATGCTAAACTTTTACGAAGGAAAGTATATAGACCTTATTACAGACGTTTTCCCGTTTATTACGTGCGTAGTAATCCCAGCATTAAAAGCGTCTTCTGAAAACAAAGTTAAGAGCATAAGATCAGCTTATTCAAAAGGCAAGAAAGGCTTTTTAAAGAAATGAGAAATCTTTATGAAGATTTTGTGTGGTTTGTAGAAATAGGAAAAAAAAGATACAGTGTTTATCCGTATTTTAATAGAATTCTTCAAATCTATGATTTACAAAAAGAAGCCGGAATGACAGAATCTGACGTAATCATGCTGCAATTTGACATTTTGACAAACGGGAAATACTCTGTAGATTTAAAAACGGCTTCTAAAGTTCTGGAAATAACTTTTAAAAAAATAACAGGTTTTAAGAACAAAAAAGAAGCATCATCTAAAAAATATTATGACTTTTCGCAGGATGCTTTTTTAATTTATTCAGCATTTTATCAAGCTTACGGAATTGACTTAAATAAAGAAAGAGACAAACTCCACTACCAAGCTTTTATAGCTCTTTTTTCGTGCATACCTAAGGAAACTAGGTTTTCCCAAATAATAGGGATACGTTCTTGCTCTATTCCTAAAGCAAACAAATACAATACAGAAAAAATTCAAGAGCTCATTCGATTAAAAAACGAGTGGGCTCTTGAAGTTTCACAAGAAGAAAGAGAAGAAAATTTGCAAAAAGCGCTTTGGTCTATGTACGAAGCGCTTTTGAAAAAGGCGGGTGATAACACTGTCTGATGTTGGAGAAGTAACGTATAAAGCGAAGATTGATATTGACGATGTAGAAAAAAGCGTTTCTGAAGCAGAAAGCAAGATTAAAAAAAGTGACATCGGTGAATCTTTAAGCGAAAACATAGAAAAAGGCGCAAAAGATGCATCCGAAAGCGTTGAAGAAAGTGCTGATTCAATTGGAAAAAGCACGGAAAAAATGAAAGGCGATTCTGTCGCGAAGTCAGTAGCCATCGGAAACGCTATGACTATGGCCGGAGCCAAAGCCTTAGAATTTGCCGGACATATGGTAGATGTTACTACGGATTATAGTAGTGCGATGTCGCAAATGCAAGCTTCTACAGGAATAAGTTCTGAAAAATTAAAAGAATATGAAGACATCATGAAGTCTTTGTATTCCAATAATTACGGAGAAAGCTTTACCGATATTAGCAATGCACTTTCTGAAATAAGAACACAAATCGGACCTGTAGTAGATTCTTGGGATCCTTCCGCATTAGAAAGTTTTACAGAATCCGCTTTTGCGCTTCGTGACACGTTTGGATACGATATAAACGAAACCGTTAGGGCTTCAAACGCATTAATGGAGCAGTTTGGAATCGATGGCGAAAAAGCCATGAACTTAATTGCTTCTGGTGCTCAAAACGGGCTGGATTACTCTGGAGAATTCCTCGACAGCATTTCCGAGTATTCTGTTCAGTTCGAAAAACTCGGACTTGATGCAGACGACATGTTCAAAATATTCCAAAAAGGCGCTGACACTGGAGCTTTTAATTTGGATAAAGTAGGCGATGCTGTAAAAGAATTAGCCGTTCGTGTAGTTGATGGTTCTGACACTACAGCAGCAGGATTCGAGTCGATTGGATTAAACGCAGATGAAATGTCCAAAAAATTTGCTGCCGGCGGAGAAAGCGCAAAAGAAGCATTTTATCAGACTGTAGAAGCTCTTGCGAGTATGGAAGACCCATTGGCTCAAAGCCAAGCTGGAGTTGCGCTGTTCGGGACAATGTGGGAAGATCTTGGTCCCGACGTTGTAAACGCACTGGCAGAAATAGAAGACGGAGCATACGGAACTGCGGACGCAATGAACCAAATCAAAGAAGTGAAATACGATGATTTAGGCTCTATGCTCGAAGCTATAACTAGGCAAATAGAAATGCTTTTGCTCCCACTCGGAGAAGCCCTTATTCCTTTGGTTTCCGAAATAATAGAAAGCATTCTTCCGATTTTGCAGGCGTTGTTAGAGCCTTTATCCGAAATACTTTTGCAATTAATAGACCCTATACTCGGCATAATAGACGCTTTAACCCCTCTTATAGAGTTAATACTAAACATTTTAACTCCCGTTCTGCAAGCATTTAGTGAAACTGTTTCTGTTATATTTGCTCAAATAGCAGAGGTAGTTTCTCAAACAATAAGCCAGGTGATTAGCACGTTTTCGCCACTGCTAGAAGCTATAAGCGGAATAATAATTCCTATTTTAAATACATTATTAGGGGTTTTTTCTAGCGTTTTTAGCAGTATTTTGAATTCTGTAAAAAGTTCTATATCTTCGGTTCAAACTATACTAAATGGGATTATTAATTTTATAAAAGGTGTTTTTACAGGAAACTGGCGACAAGCTTGGGAAGGTGTAAAACAAATATTTTCTGGAATTGTAGGAACTTTTGCTTCTACATTTAAAGCACCTATCAATATGATTATAAGCGGAATAAATTCGTTTATAAGTAGCTTAAATAAAATAAAGATACCAAGTTGGGTTCCTGGAGTTGGCGGTCTTGGCTTTAACATACCAACAATACCAAGATTAAAAGCCGGAATAGATTATGTGCCTTCTGATTTTTGGCCGGCTTATCTTGATAAAGGAGAAATGGTACTTACCGCTAACGAAGCTGCTGCTTATAGAAGTATTGGAGGAATAAGCGGATTAAGTAGTGAATTGTATGGAAAAAGCAATACTCAAGAAGTAATAACGGTTCCGCTTTATATTGACGGAAGAGAAGTTGCAAGAGCAACAGCTTGGCGAATGGGCGAGCAATTATCATGGGAGGAAATGTAGATGTATATTAACAATACGAATCTGTTAGATTTTGGCGGAAATCTACGGATGGAATACACATACACTCCGCCCACAATTTCAAATGATTATTTTAAGGGCAGGAAAAGATCTACGTTTATTTTGCTAAATAGCAATTTTGAACTTGGGACTCTTTCTTGCCCTGTTGTTTTTGAAGGAAAAAACCGGGAAGATGTAACAGCTCAAAAATCGGCTTTTGAGCAAATAGCTTTTGGATCGTGCGATATCGACATGGAAGACGGTTATAGCTATTTTGCTTTTCTTGATTCTATCGGGGAAGCTTCTTACCCTTCTGAAAGCCTGATAGAAGTTGATTATACATTCCAATGCATTCGGCATGGGCAGTATGAAACATCTGTTGGGAATTCTGTTTTTTGCAAAAGCACACTTCCGAATACAGATTGCATACTATCTGTAACAGTCGGAAGTGCCGGAAGTAACTATGTTGTCGGAACAGTAACGTTCCCAACCGTAACGCAAGGTCAGCAAATAGTTGTTGACGGAATTAATAAGCGAATACTTGTAAACGGCGCTCCGGCGGCAGATCAAGCCGAATGGACGGTATTTCCTTATCTTGTTCCCGGAGAAAACAATTTAACATGCGACGATACTATGACCGTGGAATATTACCCGGTCTATTTTTAAGGAGAAAATATGCTAAAACTAGCAAGTAATGGCGGTGCAGTCATTAATACGGACGATTTTTATATATATCGTAAATCAAGCGGACTTGACGAGCTAATATTTAATTTGTCGATTTATGACGAAAATTATCCAAATATTGTAGAAGAGTCTGTAATCGAATATGAGCAGCCATATTTAGTAAAAGCGATTGACGGCGGTGGCTCTACTGCAAAAATCAAATGTCAGATAGATTTAGACGAGCTAAAAGCTACTTTGAACGTCGCTTACACAAACGGAAGTGCAACCCTTCAAAGTACAATTACAAATGTATTGCCTGACGGGTGGATTTTAATGGACGAGTCAGGCGTTTCGATAAAAAGAACAATAGAAGGAGCGTACACTCCTTATGACGTGATTATGGAATGCCCGGAAACGTATGGAATCGTTATAAGATTTGACGCAAAAAACCGCATTGTCCATACTTACGATCCAACAAAATTTCAACCGCTTGGGGCGTTTGTTAGCCGAGACTTGAACCTTAAGGAAATCAACTACAAAGGAAAATCAACAGATTTTTACACTAGGCTATACGCCTACGGAAAAGACGGCTTGTCATTCGCTGATATAAACGACGGAAAACCGTATGTAGATTGTAACGCGTATACCGACAAAATTATATGTGCATACTGGCAGGATGATCGCTACGAAGTGGCAGAAAATCTACTGGAAGATGCACAAGCTACAGTCAATGCTGCCGGAATTCCACAGCGTTCATATGAATGTACTGTATATGATTTAGCCAAAACAAATCCAGACATGTACGGCTTCCAAGATTTCAAAATGTTTACAGTCGTAAAACTGATTGACGATATCAAAAATATATCATTGAATTATCAAGTTGCGGAGCTGTGGGAATATCCGTATTACCCAGAAAAAAACGTTGTTACGTTATCTAGTGCAACGCCTAAAATTCAAAACACAGTCCAAAGCATAGATAAATCGTTAAAGCCTAACGGAACTATATGGAATGGCATTCAGTCCGCACAACAGGCAGCATCAAATATTATCAACGGTGTAAACGGCGGTTACGTGGTATTTCATTCAAATGCCGAAGGGCAGATATACGAAATTTTAGTTATGGACCAGCCAAGTACAGAAACAGCAACTAAAGTATGGCGTTGGAATCAAAACGGCTTTGGGTATTCTCCAAACGGATACGACGGACCATACACAGCAGCAATTACTATGGATGGGAAAATCGTAGCTACATTTATGACTACTGGAGTGTTGCAAAGCGCTGACGGAAAATCCTATTGGAACATGGATACAGGAGAATTACAACTTTCTGGAATTTTTCAGCAGTTTAATCAAAACGGTTACAAATCTGTAGGAATTCAAAACAATGAAGTTTCTATTTTTGCATGGCAAGAAAACGGAAACTATTGCGGAGGTCTTGGATCTTTGCGAGGAAACGGAAGCTTAGAAGGTAGAACAATGCTCGGATTATATGTAGACAACGGAGATGTTCTTTTTATTGGTTACGAAAATCCAGAAAATCCCAATAACAAGATTCCTATTATTAGATTTGATACAACAAATCCAGACTCTACCCCATATATTATAAACACTATATCAGGAACGCTTTTTCCTGATAACACAAACGGGGGAATAGAAGTAGAAAACGGATTGATAAAAAAAGTATCATTAAAAACCACTAGCGGAACTATTTTTTCAAATAACCCAGGCGGCGGCATTGTTGTAAAAAACGGATTAATAGAATCTTTTAACGTCGGGGGAATTACCGGGACTGTAAATGTAGGGACGAAAACATTAACTATAAACAATGGATTAATAACGGGGGTGAGTTAAATGGCGAATCAAATAGAGCGTAACGTTTTTGTGCTTCAAGATTCCTACAAAAAGCCTATTGATTATGTTAGGTTTACAAACGCAATACCGATTGTTTTTAATTTTCAAGATTACGACATACCATCCAGTGCAACGGCTACCGTTTTTTGTGCAAAGCCTTCTGGCACGGCTGTATATGCCAATGCGGAATTGTCGGAAAATGCTGTGACTATTACAGTAACCGATCAGATGTTTATCGAACTAGGTACAACTATTTTGCAGGTCAAAATTGAAAACAACGGCACTACATTAGTTACTTTTGGGTGGCCTGTGGTTGTGCATGAAAACAGCACGGAGGGAGATATACCGCCCAGCCAAAACGAAAGCGGATTCTGGGACGAATTACAGCAGCAAGTAGACGATGCAGTAGAAAACTGTAATAACGCCGTAGATAGCGTAAATCAAGTAATACAAGAGTCACAGCAAGCCACCCAAAACGCCAATAACGCCGCTGCAAATGCCAACGAAGCAGCACAGCAAGTATTTGACCAGCAGTACATTCTAACAGCTAATCAGACATTTGGACTAAGCGACACCGTACAGCCAACATCAGAAGGAAATGCTCTGGTAGAAAGCATAACAGGCGATACGTGGCAAGGCGAAAACCCTAGCCCGGAAAATCCGCAACACATTTACGGCATAGGGGATACAGGATATTTTGACGGGGAATTGCAACAGGGGTATTATGACACAAATGGGGATTACGGAAATTCTGCTGGGTATGTTTGTTCTGTAAACCCAATACCTTGTAAATCCGGTGATAACATTTCGGTTGCTTTTGGAACGTCAACAAAAAGAGTAATTATTTCTTTCTTTCAAAAAGATGATACATTTATCAGCCAACAAATTAGCACAGAAGCTACCGCACCAGCAAACACGGCGTATTGTATGATTACTATTAACCAAACAGGAATCACCCCACAAACAGCCGGGCATATCGCTGTAACAATCAATGGTAAATATGCGGTGAAGGTAGATTGTATCGGAAAGAATTTGATTGATTTTGATAAATACTATGCAGCGTATGGAAAATATGGAGAGTATACCGCAAGCGGAAATAACTTTACGGTCATATTAATTCCAATTCCTAAAATTTGTTATGGTAAAAATGTTACTTTTTCGGCATACATAAAACCTACAACAGCGGGGCTTCTTCCAAGAGTTGCAGCGAGAATTTCTGGAAGTATTGTATTAGGAAGTACATCAGATGATGTATTAAATTATAATTTGTCGAAATTGACGTTTACGCCAAATGAGGGAGATTATATTTATGTTACATATATTTCTGGTGGCTCCAATACTATGTATTTGAAAAATCCACAATTAGAAATAG
>ENA-OWPN01000800-OWPN01000800.1-human-gut-metagenome-genome-assembly--contig:-NODE-800-length-36717-cov-7.448039_pt1 | contig 36717 bp, 29 predicted proteins | sample MGYA00248266_ERZ651850 | MGnify/ENA primary metagenome ERZ651850 (study PRJEB26924, sample SAMEA4378296) | human gut metagenome | biome: human gut; feature: human-associated habitat; material: faeces... | reverse complement strand
GGAATGCCGAGGAGGCCGAGGGTGCCCATTTCATCGAGGATAGCGCGGTCGAAGATTTCCTTTTCGTCGCGTTCTTTTACGGTCGGAGCCAAGCGTTTTGTAGCAAAATCTTTGGCGAGATTGGCAATGTCTTGCTGCATTTCTGTGAGTTTAAAATCCATGAGTAATATTCCTCCTAAAAATATTTCCTAATACATACTATAGGTTATTAAGAAAGGCGTCACGATACATGACGCCTTTTTTAACCGATGCAGGTCAGGCAGACAGTCTATTATTTGTCTGTGAAGTTTGCTTTGCGTTTTTCAACGAAAGCAGCCATGCCTTCCTTCTGGTCTTCCGTAGCAAAGCAGAGGCCGAATACTTCGTCTTCATAGGCGATACCGGTAATAACGTCGCAGTTGATGCCGCGGTTGATAGCTGCTTTAGCAAGCTGTACGGCGATTTTAGCGTTGGAAGCAATCTTCTTAGCCGTCTTTTTAGCTTCGTCCATGAGCTGTTCCTGAGGAACGACTTTGTTTACGAGGCCGATGCGGTATGCTTCCTGAGCGTCGATCATCTGAGCCGTGAAGATCAGTTCTTTGCCGTAGCCGCGGCCAACGACACGGGGAAGGCGCTGCGTGCCGCCGAAACCGGGAGTAATGCCGAGGCCGACTTCGGGCTGGCCGAATTTAGCGTTGTCGGAAGCATAGCGAAAATCGCAAGCGCAGGCGAGTTCGCAGCCGCCGCCGAGAGCGTAGCCGTTTACAGCGGCGATAACCGGCTGGGGAAGATTTTCAATACGAGTAAACGTATCCTGAGCGATCTTTCCGAAGTGACGGCCTTCTACGGCGTTCTTCGTGGACATTTCGACGATATCTGCGCCGGCTACGAAGGATTTAGCGCCGCCGCCGGTAACGATGAGGACTTTAACTTCCGCGTCGTTTTCGATTTTGCCGACGCAGTCATTCAGTTCCATAACCGTTTCTGTATTCAAGGCGTTGAGAGCCTTCGGACGATTAATCGTCAAGATACCGATGCCGTCTTCTTTTGTAAATTCAATGTTCTGATAAGCCATTTTGAATAAACCTCCTTGGGAGAAATAATAAATTGGCCGAGCAGCGTTTTGCTTCCGCTTGACTTTGTGCTTTAAGTATACAAACTTTCCCGACGAAATGAAACAGGACGGTTTGGCATAAATTCGCACGCATTTCCAGTCTATAACATTCCTTTGCCTTCTTTTTGACTTTTTTCTTCCTTCGTGAAATCCTTTTGCCACCCCATATATGCTGTGCTATAATGATGATACATTATTCAGACGGGCATTGGCCATTTTTTGCATTTTTAGGCAAACGAACGAAAAAGGAGGGATTCCACGATGATTTCAGACGGCTACGCATCTACGTTAAAAAGGCTGATTACGTTTACGCAGGCGAAATTTATTTCCCTCGCCGACATCGTAGGCTACGACGTATCGTACGTCAACAAGTGGAGCAACGGCACAAAGTTGCCTTCGTCCCGGTATGTAGAACGCATCAACGAAGAAATGGGCAATTATTTTGCCGAATTAATCGTAAAACAGAAAAAAGAAGAAAAATTTTATAAAACCTTCCCCATTTCCTGCGAAGTCAAGGATTTGGGCTTTGAAATCAGTCAATATCTCTGCGCCGCCTACCGTTCGACACTGCACCAGAACCACGCGACAAAGGTAAAGGAAAACCGCCCGTCCATTCAGGTCATTACGGGCCACCACGACACGGCGGCCTTCCTGGCCGACCTGCTGCAGAAGGGCGTCCAGAACCTGGAAAACGACGGCGAGCTCCTCATCCTCGGCGAATTCTGCACCTTGTACCAGGCCGGTTTTTGGAAATACTTCGATTCGATTCAGCTGGACTCGGTGAAGCTAACCATCCGCGTGGGACTGGACATGGACAAGCTGGAGCAGAACCCTGAATACGTGCAGCAGCTGTATAAGATGATCAACCGCTTTTTGGACTTCGATTTCGTCTTCTACGACTTCTGCGACATTCAAAACGCCAACCTCATCATCCTGCGCGGCGCCTTCGCCGTCCAGTACGCCATGTCCAACAATCCGCCCCGGTTCACCATGTGCACGTACATCTTCGACGAATCGACGGTTTGGGACATTTATGAAAAATTCAGCTTTACAGGCACGGAAAAGGAGCCTCTCATTTCCGTCAGCAGCTCTCTCGGCATGGACGAAATGGGTTACCGCACGGCATTCTACGCGGCGAACAGCTTTTTCTTCTTCCTGACGAACGGCTTCGAATTCCTCCTGCCTCACGAAGTCTTTGAAAGTATTATCCGCCAAGTGTCGCCGGAGCAGGCCTTCTCGGTCCAGCGCCTCTGCGTCACGTGGGAAGAAATCGTCAACGCGGCGGAAATCGAGTTCATCACGACGACGTCGTCCCTCATGCGGTACTTAGAAACGGGGTACATCTACCTGACCGACGTGGAATATTCCCTGACGGCGGAAGAACGGAAGGAACACATCCAGACCGTACTGGAAACGATGCAGATCAACCCGCACATCGTCATCGGCGTGCTGCCCTCCTTCGGCGGCGATTCGACGTACAAGGGGGAAAACGTGTCCTTCTACTCCAACTACAAGACGGGCTTCCTGAAAAAGAACAAGAAGTACATCCACAATCAGGCCAGCCCCTTCTATCTCATCGTCAACCGCCGGCTCCATTCCATCTTCCTCAAATATTTCCAGAGCTTAAAGGACCTGAACGTATACCATCAGTATACGCTGGAGCAGCTGAACCAAAAATACGACCAATACAAGCCCCTCATCGAGCGGACCTTATCCTTGAAATAACGATACATACATGCAAATACGGCATTGGGATGCATACCCAATGCCGTATTTGCATGTATAAATGAATCTTTATGTCGTATGTCTTTCCAGCGCATCCCAGGCCTCGTCAGCCCGCTGCACAAACAACTGCCGGACGGCTTCGTTTTCGCCCAGACCGTGAATATACGGCGTGACGGCAAAGCCGGCTCTTTCCAAGATGCTCTTGTGGGAATCTTCCTCACTGCCGGCCATGTCGTTGTTGGCGTGGTCGCCGGCGACGACCATCATGGGCATGATGGTCACATGCTCGATTCCCTTAGCCTTCAGCATCGGAATGACCGTATCAAGGTGAGGCCAGCCTTCGACGGAATAGACGAAGACGTTACCCAGGCCGGCCGCGTCAAAGCGGCTCTGCAGGACGGAATAGTAGGCGTTGGCCGGATGGGGCGTGCCGTGGGCCATGACCAGGACGGCATCGGTCTCGCCTAACCTGGGAAACTGCGTCCCTATGGCCTGCACGAATTCGGCTACGTCGTCGCGCTGGTTTTCCTGGCCCATCCAGTACAGAACCGGTGTGCCCAAGGTCATCTTTTTAAACTGGCCCTTGTACATCTCAAACAAGGCGGCGTTGTAATCGTACTCTATGCCGGGAATGACGTTGAGCGTCGTAACGGCGACGCGCGTATAGCCCTCGTTCTTCAGCTGTTCCAGAGCCTGCTCCGGCGTAGGAATATGCAGGCCTTCGTTCTGTTGAATGCGGTCGATAATGATGTGGGACGTAAAGGCCAAGACGACCTTCGTATCGGGATGGGCGGCCTGAATTTCCGCTACGGTCTTATCGATCGTCGCCGCCCTGTTTTCCGCGTACGTCGTGCCGAAACTCAATACGAGGATAGCGTCTTTATTTTCCGCATCCTGCATGGCCGGATTGTCGTATGACCGGACGCCGATCTGCGCCGCCTGACGCAGGGCCGGCGTAGCGTTCTTTACCTCCCGATTCAGGGTATAGCCGGCCGAGCTGGCCGGAAGGGCGCCGACCGCGCCGATTGAAATGCCAAGTACTGCCATTGTCACAACCTTCTTCCATCGTTCCTTCTTCATACTATCACTCCTATGTCCGTTGATGATTACATACTGCCGTCACCACCCAACGCATAGGCATATATAAAATGCCGCACGAATCCCGTGCGGCATAGTCATAGCGTCATATACGCATTCAATCTCCATCCCCATCGCTCGCAGGTCTGTCGGTGATTATCAGTCAGGCAGTTCTTCTGGCTCGGATTCATCGCTCCGCTGCGCCTTCCCATGCCTATGGGGCACAGTGACATCATGCAGCATAGCTCATCCTTACAGCGGCGGGACCGCGCCGGCATTGCACCGGTCTTCTCTATTAAGTCTGCGACACCTGACCTGCAATATGTAATTTCATTTACTATAGCATGACATATATCCCTATGTCAAAGACTTTTATTTCATGCTTTCTTTGATGGATTTCAAGTCTTCAATGTCGATGTTTTTCAAAATCTTGCGGAACTGCTCCAGCTGGCTTTCTACCTCCGCCGACAGCTTGGGGAAATCGGGATTGATTTCCCGCAGCGATTTCAGGACGATCTGAGCCACGACGTACCGCGTATACCACTTGTTGTCCGCCGGTACGACGTACCACGGCGCGTAGTTCTTCGTCGTCGCCGAGATAACCTCGCTGTACACCTTCTGATAGCGGTTCCAGTACTGCCGTTCCTCGATGTCGGACATGGAAAACTTCCAGTTCTTCTGCTTAGTCACGATGCGGTCGATGAGGCGCTTTTTCTGCTCGGCCTTCGACACGTGGAGAAAAATCTTGATGACCGGGAACCCGTTTTCCGTCAGGTATTTTTCCCAGTCGCAAATCTGGCGGTACCGTTTCTTCCAGATATCGTCGCTGATCAGCTCTTCCGGCAGGCCATCGCTTTCAATCAAGTTGTGAATGCGCGCTATGACGACGTCCTCGTAGTGAGAGCGGTTGAATATGCCGATTTCGCCGCGGCTGGGCAGGGCCTTGTTGACGCGCCACATGTAGTCGTGTTCCTTTTCTTCCGTGCTGGGCTGCTTGAAGCTGTGAACGTGGACCGCCGCCGGGTTCAGGCGGGCGAACACGTGCTTGATCGTGCCGTCCTTGCCGGCCGCATCCATGGCCTGCAGCACGATCAAAATGCCGTACTGGCCTTCGGCAAACAGCTTTTCCTGCCACTGCTTCATTTCTTCAATGGCCTGGGGCATGAGCTCCGTCTTGACCTTTTCCTTATCTATGTCGACGTCGCAGACTGTAGAAAACTTGCTCAAATCAATTTTTTCGCCTTCCCTGGCTAAATATCTCTTGATATCCATACTGAACCTGCCTTCCCCTCTCCCGAAGGAGCTATATCATTTATTTATATTGTACATCGTATCATGAATTTTATAAATAATAAAAAAACATATTTACCATTACAAATTCACATTAAAAATCTTCATCTATCCCGAAACTGCCGGCCATAAGCCGTCTGCCGCGCCGTGTCTCCCCGTCCGGACCGGCGCGGCGCTCCTTGCAGATTCTGAAAGTCCCCGTCCCTACACATTGCCGGAAGTCCTGCTATAATAAAGCTGTACAATGGCTCTGGACAGGAGGTACCCGGATGGACAAGATGTCGATAGAATTACTCCAGCAACAAAACCCGTTCATGTCGCTGAACGACATTACCTACACGATTCTGCTTCAGGAAATCGTATGCTTCCGCATCCCTCCCGGCAGCTGGATTAACGAAAACGCCATTGCCAAGCAGCTGGGCATCAGCCGGTCGCCCATGAAATACGCCCTGAGCCGGTTGGAAAAGGAAGGCTACGTCAAAAAATCCCATAAGTACAGCGTGACGGGCTTTTCCATCAAGGAGTACACCGATTTAAAGGAGCTGTGTTTCCTTTTGGAATCGTACGCCGCCGGCCGGGCCGCCGTCGTCGCGACGGATAGGCAGTTGGAAGAACTGCGCGGCTTGGCCCGCCAAATGAACGACATATGCTGCCGCGTAGACGAAACGCCCCGGGACGTCCTGTCGCGGACGATCATGGATTTGGAATACCAATTCCACTTAAAGCTCGTCATGCTCGCCGATTCGCCTTTATTGTCCGACTTGTACGAGCAAATCAAGTTCAAGCTGTTTCGCTACCGCAGCTATATGATTTACAATCCGCCCGAAGGGTATTACGACATCATCGAAACGGATCACCTGGTCATCTGCGACGTCCTGGCCCTGCACGACCGCCAGCTGGCCGAATCCATTCTGCGCCGTCACCTGAGCTTCTTCAATACCCACTTCCTTAAATTATTTCATATAAACAGTTTATAAATATCATATTTCAAAAGTCAAAAGCATTGTCTGTAATTAAATTTACGGCAATGCTTTTATTTTTTGTTTAACATTCCAGTCATTTTATGGCCTTAAGCTGAATAATTTCACCCTTTTCCCAGCCGTTTGTACAAATTTTGACACATTCGGAAGGATAGGATATTCTACAATTAACTAAAACGCATTTATAATATGCATTTAAAACATGTTATAAATGGAACGTGTTCGTTTTATCAAAGCCAATTACACAAAGCAGATTCTTTTACAAGCGGAGGTGTTTAGGTCATGGCTGGTTTATTAAAATTTATTTCCTTTTTTACCAAATACGTCACGTTGTGGGTCATTATCTGCGCCGTATTTGCCTACTTCTTTCCTGAGCCGCTGAAGCCTTACGGCAGCTGGATTTCTTATTTTTTAGGAATCATCATGCTCAGCATGGGCCTTTCCATGTCGCCCAACGACTTTAAGCTCATCTTTTCCCGCCCGAAAGACGTCATCATCGGCGTCGTCACCTTGTATATCTTTATGCCTCTCGTCGGACTCGGCATCGGCACCTTCCTCAACCTCTCGCCGATGCTCCTCGTCGGCTTCGTCCTCCTCGGCTGCTGCCCTACAGGCACGTCGTCCAACGTCATGACCTTCCTGGCAAAGGGCGATAAGGCCTTGTCCGTCACCATTTCCAGCATCAGCACCCTCGTCGCGCCCTTTATCATGCCCGTGCTGCTCCTGTTTTACGTAAAGCAGTACGTAGATATCGACGCCGTAGGGTTATTCATCAGCATTATTCAGATTATCATCATCCCCATCGCCCTGGGGCTTATCGTCAATAAGGTCTGCAAAAAGCAGATGCCGGTCATTCAAAAGATCGTCCCCTTATTTACGGTGCTGGCCCTGCTGGGCATCATCCTCGTCGTCGTAGCCCTGAACGTCGAACGGCTGCAGACCGTAGCCCTGATGGCCGCCGTCGCCATGATCCTCTACACCGTCATCGGCCTGATCGTCGGCTTTTCCGTATCCCGCATCCTGCGCATGCCCCAGGCTAAGGGCAAGGCCATGACCTTCGTCATCGGCGTGCAGAACACGGCCCTGGCCGTAACGCTGGGCATTACGTACTTCGATCCCCTGGCCGCCATTCCCGGAGCCATCGGCGTCGTCTTTACGACGGTATTCTGCTCGTTTATCGCCTCTCTCTGGGGCAATCGGACCGTCGAAAAATAAGGCAGTGCAAAAAAATAGTTATATACATTTTTATTTATCTTTTTATCACTCATCAAAGGAGCGTGTCATCGTATGGCAACATTTAACAAAGTAACGGACGAATTAGTACAGGAACTGAAAAGCGTATTAGGCGAAAAGGGCGTCACCGTCGACCCGGAAAAATTAGACGTCTACAAGACGGACGAAGAAGGGAACTCCTATTGGTTCCACACGCCGGAAGTCGTCGTCTTCCCCGAAACGACGGAACAAGTAGCGGAAGTCGTAAAGCTTGCCAATAAATACCTCGTGCCGATTACGCCCCGTGCAGCCGGCTCCGGCGTCGCCTGCGGCGCTATCCCCGTTCACGGCGGTATGGTCATGGAACTGGACCGCATGGACAAAATCCTGAAAATTGATACGGACAACATGTACGCCGTCGTCCAGACCGGCGTCCGCACCAGCGTCATCCAAAAGACGGTCAACGAATACGGCCTGCTCTATGCCGGCGACCCCTGCAGCGCCGACAGCTGCCAGATCGGCGGCAACGTCGCGACCAACGCCGGCGGCAACAAGGCCGTCAAATACGGCACGACGCGCAATCAGATTTACGGTATGAAGGTCGTCACGCCTACAGGCGACATCGTCGACGTCGGCGCGCGCCTGCAGAAATGCTCTACAGGCTACTGCCTGGAACAGCTCATCTGCGGCTCCGAAGGCACGCTGGGCATCGTAACGGAAGTCACGCTGAAGCTCCGTCCCCTGCCGCCGTATAAATTCGACCTCGTCGCTATCTTCAAGGAAGACGAAAAGGGCTTCGCCCTGCCCAACAAGATCCTCAAGGCCGGCATCGAACCGACGAGCATCGAATACATGGACAACAAGGCCCTGTCCATGTGCAGCAAGTTCTGCAAGGTGTCCCTGCCCCATGTCGACGAAGGCTGCTGCTACGTCATCATTACGGTAGAAACATTCGACGAAGACGAACTGGATAAGAAGATGGAAAAACTGAGCGATTTGTGCGACGCCATGGGCGCTGTCGACGTCATCCAGGCCGACGACCGCATCTGGGGATGCCGCCGTCAATTTGCCGAAGCGGCCCGCGACATAGACATCATGTTCGTCGCCGAAGACTTCGTCGTTCCCCTCGAACACATCGCCGAAATCACCTACAAGATTCCGGGGCTGGAAGAAAAACACGGCATTTACAGCGTAACGTCGGCTCATATCGGCGACGGCAATATCCACGTCCTGCCGCTGAACGTCGACAAGCTGTCTCCTATCGAATGGATGGAAAAGATGGAAGGCTTCCATAAAGACCTGTTCGACGAAGTATACGCCTTAGGCGGCAAGATGTCCGGCGAACACGGCATCGGCTACAAGAAGCTCCACGACTTCAAGCGCTGCACGCCTCCCGGCGAATACAAGATGATCTGCGCCATCAAGAAGGCCCTTGACCCCAACAACATCCTCAACCCGTCGAAGATCATCAACGTCGACGACCAATAATTTCGCATTCTCTCTTATGATTCCCATATTCAACTAAATCACCTTAATGAACGAAAGGCCCGCCGTCTTCATGGACGGAGGGCCTTTCGCCGTGCTGGGAAGCCTTTATATCCATTTGTCAAATACGAATAAGAGGGCCGGCATCGTAAGGATAGACAATATTGTCGACAAGACGCACAGCTCGGCCGAATACACCGGGTCTTTATCGTATAACGCAGCCATAGACGTAACGATAGCCGCCGTCGGCGTAATAGACGCTAAAAATATCGTCATGAGAATATTCTTTCCGTCATCGATGAAGGACGCCGCACCCAAAAGAGCGAGGACGCCGGCCAGGACGACAGGATATACGACGAGCCGCAGGCCTACGGGCAAATAGGCATGAAGCTTGCCGAAGATTTCCTTCAAATCGCAGTCGGCAATAGCCATACCCGTAATGAGCATGCCGACGGGGCCGATCATGGAGCCGACGCTGCTCAGGGTCTGGTCGATCAGAGGCGGCAGGGAAATATGCAGCAGAAAGAGGGCTGCGCCGAAGCATATGGCCAGGATATTGATGTTGCAGACAATGCTGCGGATATGGATTTCCCCTCGCCCGCACAGCAGGCAGGAACCGTGTGTCCATAGCAATATCAGCTGGACTACGGCGTAGGCGCAGGGATAAATGAGGTAATCCGGCCCCAGTAGCGCCGTGACCAGGGGAAAGACCAGTATGCCCGCATTGGTATAAATCAAGGCCATTTGCTCGACAGCCTTCAGGCTGAAGAGAGGGCGGAAGGCCGCCGTGAGGATGATGAACAAGGCGTGAACGGCGACGGCGGCGCCAAAGGCAAAAAGCAGCCCCCTGCGTACGGCCTCGCTCGGCTCTACCTGAAAGGAATGGATAATGACGCACGGCAAAATGAGATAGACCAGCAGGACGGACAAGGCCTTGCCGTCAGAGCTGCGCAGCTTACCCGTCCGTATGAGGGCGAACCCCATGAGCATGATGAGAAACAGCTTTACCGTTTCCTTCAATAATATCAGACTAATTTCCACTGAAGTTTCCTTCTTTCTCCATAGACGACGGGGCCTGCGGAAAGGATATCCTATTCTATGGCGTCGTCATTCACGCTGTTCCATTATTATGAACAGGTTTATTTTTGTATAAGTTTATACAAATTTTCCTTTCTTATCAATGGAATCTGATAATTTTACCGTATCATTTTTATATGTTCGGTATGCTCATACCTTATATATCATGTCTGTGCCAATGCCTCTTTCCTGTACAAAAAAACAGGCCGCCTTGCCGCGCACGTTCGTACAGCGGCCATCGCCGGCCTGTTTCATCAGACAATTCCGTATATCGTTACGGCCCGATTACCATTCGTTTAAAAACGCCGTTACTTTATGGACGCCATGTACTCCAGATATTCTTCCTTCGTCATGAGGGGCTTGTAGCCGTCCAGCAGGTCTTCAATGCCCTGGGCGTCGCCGTAGAGCAAATCGATGAGGACGCAGGCCAAAGCCTGAGGCGTCTTCGTGTACGCCGTCTTTTCTTCAAAGAGGGTGAAATCCACGCTGTGCAGCGCGCCGTGGACGCAGCCGACCCAAGGATGGATAATCGGCATGAGGTGCGACACGTCGCCCATATCGGTGCTGCCCGTATCCTGAGGCGTATAGCGGATATGCTCTGCGCCGAAGATGGACTGGCAGTTTTCTTCCAGCAGCTTCGTCATTTTTTTATCCTGACGCATGGGCAGGTAGCCCGGCAGATTCTGGATTTCACAAGTCGCGCCGACGGCCATCGCCCCAGCCTGCAGGGCCCTGTCGACGCTGGCGTTATATTCTTTAATGGCCTCGACAGAGGCGGCGCGGACGTAGCTTTCCATCCGCACGTGATCGGGAACGACGTTTACCAAATCGCCGCCGCTGGTGATGATGGGATGGAAGCGGACGTAATCTTCTTCACGGAAGGTTTCGCGCAGGGCGTTGACGCCCATGAGGCCCAGCATGGCCGCGTTCAGGGCGTTAATGCCGTCGTGCGGAGCCGCCGCGGCGTGCGCCGCTTTGCCGTGGTATTCGACAAGCTTGCTGATGAAGCCGTCGCAGGGGCTGCCGAGCTGGATTTCGCCCTGCGGGTCGTCCGTCGTCGTGACGTGCATCTGCATCGCCGCGTCGATATCGTCGAAGCCGCCCTGGTAAATAATTTCTTCCTTGCCGCCGAGGAAATGAATTTTTCCCTTATTCCGCAGGGAATTTCTGTATTCGATTTCAATGCATTCTTCCGCAGGTACGGCGAATAAAACGACGTCGCCGCCCAAATATTTCATGGCGTCCGTATCGTGCAGGGCCATGGCGACGGCCATCAGGTTGGTCATCTGTACGTAGTGGCCGCAGCAGTGCGCCGCTCCCGTCGTTTCGTCGGCGCCGGGATGATTGCGGCAGACCAAGGCGTCCAACTCGCCGAAGACTGCGACGGTGCGGTCCGATTTCGTCCCCTTCATGCGGCCTTTTACGCCGTTGATGCCCCAGCCGTCCGTATAGGAAATGCCCAATTTGTCGAAGGCTTCCTTTACCTTGGCCGACGTCTTATATTCCTTATACCCCAATTCCGGTTCGGCGAAGATAGATTCGCCGAAGGCCTTTATGTCGTCGAAGCGCTTTTCAATGGCTTCGCACACTGCTTTCTTTAATTCTTCTTTTGTCATTTATACACACCTTTTTTCATAAGATTTGCTTGCTTAGAATATGCCTTCCAGATGAAGGACGATTTCCGCCATAATCGTCGCGCCGAGGAACGAGCCGGTCGCGACCATAAGAGCTACGGGAACGATACGCCAGGACAGGCGCTTAAAGGCCGGAATATCCTTGCCCAGCGACAAGCCGGCATAGGCCAGGATCGGCGTCGTCGCAGCCAGTACGCTGAACTTGCCCGTCGTCTGGGTAATCCAGGCTTCGCCGGGGAATCCGGGAATCGACACGATGACGGCGATGATAGAGGCCCAGAACACGATAGGCAGCTTATTCAGGCCGGGAACATGGGCCAGCAGCACGCCGATGAGGGACAGGACGACAAAGACGATAGAGCTGATAGCCGAATCGGCAAGAGTGCCGCCGAAGCCGACGCAGTTGCCGACGGTGCAGAAAATACCAGTTAATACTAAAATGATGATCGTGTCGCGCATCATGTCGCCAAAGCTCTGCTTTTCCGCAGCCTTGGGAACGGCGTCGGCAACGACGTTTTCTTCCTGAACCGCTTCGACGGGAGCATTTTTAGACCGTTTATCGCCCGTAACCAGCTCGTATACCTTAACCGTAACGGGCAGGGAAATGAACAGGGCAAAGTAAATACCCAAAATGGTCGTCATGAGGTTTGCCGCGCCGGCATAGGCCTGGATGCGCTGCGCTTCTTCCGGGAATACGGCGACCAGAGAACCGATAGACGCGGCCATCATGCTGGCGCTGCCAATGCCGCCGCCCATCGCCAGGGCATAGGGATGGAAAAATCCCGTCCGGGCGATAATGCCGCTCAGAATAGAAATCCACAGCGCGCCGAACAAGGTGCCGCAGATGTACATCCCCATAACGCCGCGGCCTTCAGGAGAAAAGATACCGTATTTTTCAGCAATAATCGCTACATTCGGTTCGCGGTCGATAGAATAGCAGGCGCCGATAGCTTCGCGGCCCATCTTTAAAGCCAGGGCCATGGGAAGACCGAAGACGATCGTACCGAAGAAGTGACCTAATTCCTGCATGATCAATGCCCAGCCGGAATTCAGCAGCATGTGCAGGTTCGGCCCGATGCCGAGACCGATCTTTACGATCAGCACCAGCATGGCAATCGGCATGACCTTGCCGGCTACATCCATCATTTTTTCATTCATGACTCCAAGAGACGGATAACTGAGGATGCCGCCCATTACCAGTGCATACAGCAGCGGTAAAAATACGACGAGACCGAAAGAATGAACGCCTATCAGTTCAGCAATAATGATGATAATGAACGCAAATAGGTGCACCTTCCAATTCCTAAGCAATTCCATAAAAAATCCCTCCTATAAATACATTTGTATGATTTTAATAATACCATACTTTCTCTTATTACCATAGGCTTTTTTTGTATTTATACAGGAAATATTTTCCTGACCCAATAGTATATATGCCCTTATATACATAATAAGTATATAAGGGCATATTATAAAATATACAAGCCGCAGTCATGGTACATACAAAAAATACAGGAACAGTCTTCGCACGGAGGGCGACACGTCGAAAACGGATATTGCTACTGCAGTTAGCTGATTTCAATCCACACCCTCACGTGGAGGGTGACCGGTGCAGCGATTTTTGCATCGACGACCTCATGAAATTTCAATCCACACCCTCACGCAGAGGGTGACGCCGGCGCCTCGTTTGAGAGCATGCATATGGCGCAATTTCAATCCACATCCTCACATGGAAGATGACCGCAGGAGCAAGACTATATAGAGATTTACAACTTGATTTCAATCCACATCCTCACATGGAGGATGACGTAACACCGGCGTCTTACGACATGCAGACGAGCCAATTTCAATCCACATCCTCACACGGAGGATGACCGACACGTACAGCCAGAGCTAGTGCGGAGCGTGTAATTTCAATCCACATCCTCACACGGAGGATGACTCGAAAAAATGGGCGTTGCGGTATACGAGTTCGACATTTCAATCCACATCCTCACACGGAGGATGACCTGCAGCGGTATCGGAGGCCAACGCAAAGGTTAGTATTTCAATCCACATCCTCACACGGAGGATGACTTATAATCAAGTTTTAAAAACTAATAGCCCAGAGATTTCAATCCACATCCTCACACGGAGGATGACGCCAAAAGCCATAGATGCCAAAGGTAATGATGGTATTTCAATCCACATCCTCACACGGAGGATGACGAATCAAAAGCGGCCAGCAATATATCTGTCAGCAGATTTCAATCCACATCCTCACACGGAGGATGACGAATTAACTTACCAGCATCAAAAGTAGTTTTTACCATTTCAATCCACATCCTCACACGGAGGATGACATTGCGGTCTACGCCATCTTCGGTTACGTAATTGATTTCAATCCACATCCTCACACGGAGGATGACATGAAATCGGCATACCCGTCGGCACGTTGCCGGCCATTTCAATCCACATCCTCACACGGAGGATGACAGGATTGATAATACCTGCTTACTTTGGATTTTTGGATTTCAATCCACATCCTCACACGGAGGATGACGACCAGTATAAGCCTTAGCAGACACAACAGGAGCCATTTCAATCCACATCCTCACACGGAGGATGACGGCATATGACGGCTTTGAAGAAGAAACCGACGCCATTTCAATCCACATCCTCACACGGAGGATGACTCAAGACCGCGCTGCCGCCGTACAGGCGATCCCAGATTTCAATCCACATCCTCACACGGAGGATGACTGCTGCATTTGGTATATCTTATTCCGAAATACAGCATATATAGAACTTGATGCAACTTTATCCAGATGATTTGCTGAAAATCGCTGTCTATTTTGACAACATATTACTTGTTTGAGTGCGAATCTCTCCACGATATATCCGATACTTGCAATTCGCACTTACCCATGTATTAAAGTATATAATCGTATTCACTAACTGAATTATGCGATTTTCCGAGGATTGTTTCCGATACCATATCCCTAAGGGAACATAAAAGAGGATATCTAATCCAGTAAACAGATAGCTCAGACAACGTCTATCTCCACTCTTTTTCCAGCAGGAAATCGCGAATATTTCGATGCTTGATGCCGTCACGGCTCATGTCAAACTCATCCAGCGTAAGAACGTACTTAGGGTAATTGTCTCGAACTCGCTCATAAACGCCAAATTCTCGTTGAATCGTTTCCTCTGACGCCAACAAGTAGGCGACCTGGATATACAGCCGATTGCCTTGCGATTCACAGATAAAATCAATTTCTTTATCGCCAATTTTACCTACGGTTACAACATACCCGCGGCGCAGCAGTTCCAAATAGACGATATTTTCCAATACCAAATTAATATCCCGCTGATTGCCGCCAAACACGGCCTCCCGCACACCATGGTCGGCCACATAGTATTTCTCGTTCACCGTAAGAATTTTCTTCCCCCGGAGATCCTGCCGCTTCACTTGATAGAACAAAAAGGCGTCAGTACAGGCTTTCAAATATCCTAAAACCGTTTCCGGCGATACGGACCGCCCTTCGCTCTTCAAATACTTAGAAATAGCTGTAGATGAAAAGGTAGTGCCGATGTTGGCCGTCACATAGGCAATAATCCTCTCCAGCATATCTACGTCGCGAACTTTATTGCGTTGAACAATATCTTTAAGCTCTACAGAGTTAAACAAATCCTGCAAGTACTGACGGCAAGCAGTTTCTTCATATCGCAGGTTGGCTAAATACGGCATTCCTCCAGCAGTGAGATAACGATTGAAACACGTCCTGACATCTGCTTCCGGGAAAATAGTACGGTACAGCTGAATGAATTCATCAAAAGAAAAGGGATAGATGACGAACTCCACATATCGCCCGGCTAAATATGTAGCCAGCTCGCCGGAAAGCAGCTTGGCATTAGAGCCTGTAATATAAATATCGCAGTCCAACTCCACTCGGAAGGAATTGATACATGTTTCCCAATCCTGTACCTCTTGGATTTCATCAAAAAAGAGATACACCTTTCCTGAAATCTGCGCCGCCCTGCAGATGATTTCATCATGAAGGGCCTGAGCAGTACAAAGACTGGCATTGCTCATATTTTCAAAGTTAATAGATATAAACTGAGAAGGATCTACACCAGACGCCATTATCTCCTCCTGAATCAGTTCCAGCATAACAGACTTTCCACAGCGCCGAATACCCGTTAGTACTTTGACCAAATCGTTTCCGATAAACGGCCGAATACGGCTCATGTACGCTTCCCGCTTAATCATGCCTTTCCCCTCCCCTTCGATAGTAAAATTATAATAACACAGATATATATGATATTCAATTTATTTTCATCATTTTTAACAGTTACACTAGATAAAAATATAAATTATACAAAATATAACAGATATGGAGGAGCAATTAGCGGTGCTTAAATTTTTTATATCGTTTGCAACAAAACTCTCTATATACCCATGTATAATAAATTTTAATCTTAATTCATCCTATGTCTCAGTCTATTTAATATATAACAGATATTACGATTCTTTTATTACCATAATTTTATCCAAAAATGTAATATTAAGTTTTCAATTCGCCTCCTCACACGGAGGGTGACCGATGATTTTAGAGCGATGGAAATTGTAGAGGAGATTTCAATCCACACCCTCGCGTGGAGGGTGACGGTTCAACAGGCACAGGAAGCGCTCAATAAAGCCATTTCAATCCACACCCTCGCGTGGAGGGTGACATACCTGCCGCCTGTACAAAATCGGCCTCTCTCTGATTTCAATCCACACCCTCGCGTGGAGGGTGACATAACACCCAGACGGGCCGCGGATACCGTATGTCGATTTCAATCCACACCCTCGCGTGGAGGGTGACTATGGCCAGCCCTACGTCAACGCCGACGGCACGCCATTTCAATCCACACCCTCGCGTGGAGGGTGACCCATGTCGTTCTATAAGGACATCTTGCGATATAAATTTCAATCCACACCCTCGCGTGGAGGGTGACTGTACTGGAATTATCGCCGTCATGTAAGACTTTATATTTCAATCCACACCCTCGCGTGGAGGGTGACATAAAGTTGAGATTGATGGCAATGTAAGTATCGCTATTTCAATCCACACCCTCGCGTGGAGGGTGACTTCTACGTAGACGACGAGTTATACACGTTCGACATTTCAATCCACACCCTCGCGTGGAGGGTGACTGAATTGAAAGTCACTTAACGTCCAGTTGGTATCTATTTCAATCCACACCCTCGCGTGGAGGGTGACCCAGTAATTCAGCGGCTTTATTCCTATCCGTGATTATTTCAATCCACACCCTCGCGTGGAGGGTGACCAGAGCAATGTACTGGAAAACAATATTGCTCAGACAATTTCAATCCACACCCTCGCGTGGAGGGTGACGTGGACAAGATAAAACCAAGGCACGAATTAAGGAAATTTCAATCCACACCCTCGCGTGGAGGGTGACGGGAATCAATCTGCCGAGTGTCCCAGATATTACGATTTCAATCCACACCCTCGCGTGGAGGGTGACCTGTATTTCTTCGATTTTACGATTGTCACGGCGTCATTTCAATCCACACCCTCGCGTGGAGGGTGACACCAAATAGTTTTCGCTAAAACCGCTGTAGGTTGATTTCAATCCACACCCTCGCGTGGAGGGTGACTTGCGCTGTATTGTGAACAAATGACAAGTAGTGATATTTCAATCCACACCCTCGCGTGGAGGGTGACAGTTCCCCACTGTTTAGTTGCCGATGGTCAATGCATTTCAATCCACACCCTCGCGTGGAGGGTGACTACTGCACGCTTGATGAGTATGTAGCGGCAGGGATATTTCAATCCACACCCTCGCGTGGAGGGTGACTCCCTAGAAACGTAGCGTTTGCGGTTGCGGCTATAATTTCAATCCACACCCTCGCGTGGAGGGTGACGGCTGATCTGGTGCGACCTGAATGCGGAATCGGAGATTTCAATCCACACCCTCGCGTGGAGGGTGACATCAAAACGGCACAGTCAACGTAAACGCGCTCGGCATTTCAATCCACACCCTCGCGTGGAGGGTGACGTTGGTGTTGAGCGTATAGTCCTTGAAATTGTATAATTTCAATCCACACCCTCGCGTGGAGGGTGACCTGGCGGCGCTTTATTTGGTATATCGAAACCAAGTCATTTCAATCCACACCCTCGCGTGGAGGGTGACTTAAAAAATCCCTGGGGATCAGTGGCAAGGCTGAATTTCAATCCACACCCTCGCGTGGAGGGTGACGTTGCCGAAGGGGCTGGCAGCGACCGGCAGAAAAAATTTCAATCCACACCCTCGCGTGGAGGGTGACGGACCGTGCCGTCGTCATCGACATACGCGCCGAGGATTTCAATCCACACCCTCGCGTGGAGGGTGACATGTTGGCCAACGTCGACCGGCTGATCGTCGGTGAATTTCAATCCACACCCTCGCGTGGAGGGTGACTAGCCGCCGTGCTTGCGAATCGTCGGCAGCACTTCATTTCAATCCACACCCTCGCGTGGAGGGTGACCAGGCCAGCCCTTCCAATGCGGCCGCTGCGCTTCATTTCAATCCACACCCTCGCGTGGAGGGTGACGCAAGATGTTTTTGAGATATTTATGAAAAATAAAATATTTCAATCCACACCCTCGCGTGGAGGGTGACGCTGCTTTGGCAGCATTGGCGTGAGTTTAATGGCATTTCAATCCACACCCTCGCGTGGAGGGTGACTACGAAAAAGACGCTCGTGGCGGTACCCGCTATACTATTTCAATCCACACCCTCGCGTGGAGGGTGACCTCTTCGTGCTTTTGGCGATTTGTGTAATGATACTAATTTCAATCCACACCCTCGCGTGGAGGGTGACAGCTACATTTGGTATCTCTTACTCCGAAACGTAGCATATATAGAATCCTATACAACTCTATTCAGCTGATTTGCTGAAAATCGCTGTCTATTTCGACAAACTATTGCTCTTTTGAGTGCGAATCTCCCTGGTATATATCCGATGCTTACGATTCGCACAGCCTATTTCTATTGCCGGAAAGCCGCTACAGAATCAACGGGCCTTCTATGTCATATCTTTTGTCGACGCCGATGGATTCTACGGTCTTTTTATAGTGTTTCCCGAGGCGATAGAAACGCAAGTTATCGACAGATTCATCAATCACCTCATGCAATTGGTGTTTCAACCGCAAATATTGTCCTTCGTCTACTTCGCATTCAAATACAGAGTTTTGAACGCGCTGTCCATAGTTTAAACATATCTTAGCAGCCATCCGCAGGCGGCGTTTTCCTGCCGCTGAATTCGTACTGATATCGTACGAAACTAAAATATACATTTCATCTGCCACCTCTATTCCTACTATTTCCAAAGAAAGGGCGGATAGGCGTCTAAATCGTTTCGCAAAAACCGGGCTAATAACGACGCCTGCAGGAACGGAACCAATCCCCAGGAAATCTTTTCCTTTATATAGGGATGAGTCAATTCTTCTTTTTTGCGTTCCTGCCATTTGGCAATCACTTTCTTGCGGCCCGATTCATTTAACATGACCGCCCCGTTGCTCTCGGCGTCGAAGTCCCCGGCATCGACGACCTTTTTATTGATCAGGGACAGGACAAAGCGGTCCGCAACGGGAGCCCGCAATTCTTCCATCACATCCAGAGCCAGCGAAACGCGGCCCGGCCGGTCGACGTGCATAAATCCAGCGTAAGCATCCAGGCCAACCGTCTCCAACGCACTGGCTACGTCGTTGGACAATACGGCATACATAAAGGACAAAAGGGCATTGACGCGGTTCAATGGCGGCCGGCGCGAGCGTATGCCAAAGGTAAAATCGTCTTTCTGATTTAAAATCATGTCGTCAAAACAGGAAAAATCCAAAGCAGACGCGCCCCGAACTTTTTCCAGCATATCCGTCAGCTGCTGGGAACAAGCCTGCAGACGCCTGCCGTCCAGCCGGTGCTCATACTGCCGAATATATCGTTCCATGACCCATTTTTCGTTGTACACTTTAGCCGCAATGATGTTGCGGACAATATCCAATGATTGGGCCGGATCATCGGCTACGCGGTACTGCGTCCGCCGCAGCAGGATATTTCCCTTACTGCTTCCCTGAATCCGAGCAATAAGACGTCCCCGCGGCGACATATAGGCAATGCCGATGCCGTATTCCATGCACCGTTCCATAAGCTGCGGGCTCATTCCCAAATACGTAAACAGTACAATGTCCTGCAAATTATGAAGGGGATAACGGGCCAGTGTTTTCTGCTGTTCCCGGACGACGATATTCTCTCCCTGCGTCGCTAAATACACGTCAGGCTTCGTGATATACAATGTATTTAGTAGCTTTCTCATTCTCCCAACGTCCTCTCTACGTACGAGCGGGCCGATTCTAATTTCTGCAGTCCCGGAAGGCAGATATCCTGCAGCGAACAAGCCCGGCACTTTGCGCTTTTCCGCACCTTCGGCGTATAGCCCTGCCGGTAGTACTTATTCATTTCGGCAGCCATATTCCTGACCGTTGCCCGCAGCTCGTCCGTAAATTCGACTTTCTCCCGTCGGCGCGTTTCAAAGTAAAATACCGCACCTTGGGAGACGCGGACTTCCATCATTTCTTCCAGGCACATAGCCTGAGCCGTAAGCTGCAGTATGTCGCTTTCTATCGTCTTCGGCTTCCCGCGCTTGTATTCCACGGGGTATACGATAAAGCGGGCATCGTATTTGCTGAAGTAAGCTCCGCCCTCGTCTTCTATCAGCTCTACAGCGTCGCACACGCCTTGTATTCCCAACTCGTGAGATACGACAGGCAAGGAGCGCAGCACGCGCTTCTTGCCCATCTTTTCATCGCTCAGCCCTTCATCTACCAATGTATGCTTAATCGCTCCGTCGACGGTAAAGTAGTTTTCCGCCCATTGCTGCTCAATGTGGATGAGGGCCCATTGCCGGCGGCAGAAAGAAAAATGCTGCAGGCCGGCAAGCTGCAAATATTCAGTTTCGTTTCGTTGTCCTACGTTTTTCATCATATACCGTCTTCAATTTCTAATGTCAGACCCTTTTGCCGATACAGGTTGAACCGGTCTTCATCTACAGACACGGCGTAATCAGAGAAATCATGGACTTTTTCATCGGCCGGAGCCTGCGCCTGCACGAGTTGATGAATCTTCGCCGACGAGGCAATCCCTAAGGCATTGGGATGAACAAACCAATACAATTTCTCTACGGTCATGCTGCCTTCGGGACGGGCCGACGACATATCATTTTCAAACAAGGACAACAGGGCCTGCCGAATCAGCTGGGCGTCCTCGTCGGAAAAGCCTGTCCGCTGTGCAAAATAGCAGTTCATGCTGCCTGTAATCTTATATACGCCGAAATCCACAAAATGCTTCGTTCCCATCGTATCGGCCGACCGCTTTCCACTTTCCGAGGCCATACCGTTCGTGCTTCTCGTAATCTGCATGGTAATCACATCGACAGGGGACAGGCTTTTCCCCAGGCTGACAGACACGGGACCCCGGATGCCCAACGACTGCTTTTTTTGGAAGGTCATAACCTGTCCGAAGCTTCGCACGTCGATCCACCGCCGGCATGCCTCCGCAACAACGTCTTCAACAGTCTCTTTTGACGTAAAATGAGCCTTGTACCGTTCTTCCAATGACTTGCAGGCATCATCTACCCGATCGTTGGCCTGTACAAAAATTTCCTGTCCCATGTCCTGAAGCCTGTTGCGTATTTTTCGTTTGATGCAGACGTCGGATATTTCCCCATAGCCTTCATAATCGGTACGAGGCATGTTTCCCAATAAGGGATCGCCGTTAGGATTTGCCTGCCGTACCGATACAAACAACACAAAATCTATTTTCTTCGTCAAGCTGCTCATATCGCCGTTCCTCCTTCTTGCCGCCGCGCCTCGGCCCCTTCGTCTTTTTTCTTATAAAATTGCTGCTGCTGATAATAATAGCCTAATATGAAATCGGAATTGGCTGTCTTCTCATGATGCTGCCCGTCTCCTTCATATTCCATAATTTCAGTATACAGCTCAGCCAATATCTTCTCAAAATAGACCTTGTATCCTGGCTTCTGCTTGCTCAGGATGGCCTTACAATACTGGGTCCGCTCTTCTAAAATAGAAATCGTCCGATACGGGCGGTGTATCATGGAGGACCACAAGCGCGCCGCGTTGGTAACCCGCAGATTGGCGTTTTCTTTTTTCTTTTCTTCGCCGCCGCTCTTACTTTCCAAGGCCGCCGTTTCCATTTTTTCATACACGGACAACAATCGCCCGTAGGCAAAGCTTCGCTTGTCCATACGCAGTATCGCTCCTTTATCGTTCAATACGGGAATCTTCTGATTCCACATCTCATGATCCCAATAATATTTCTTGACGATGCCGCAGCCCATCAGCAGTGCCTGGGGCCAGTATTTCTTATAGGACTGACGGTTCGTAAGGCGGAAAAAAGCCGTTCGCATCATATCTGCCGGCAAGGGTTTTCTTTCCAGGATACAGGGCAGCAGCCGTTCAACAGCCGCCCGCCGTACCTTATCGTTCGCGCAGATAATCCCCTTTTCCGTTTCCTGGCCGTACAGGAAATGGACGACAGAGTACACCGACGGAGTTTTTAACACGAAGGCTTTCTTTTTTGCCGACCATCCGGGCCATTTCATGCTTTCGTACCAGGCCTCGGCCCGCTGTTTGATGTCGGCTTTGGGAAACGCACGGAAATACTTTACGGCCATCCTGCCGTTATTGACCTTTTCCAGTACGAGAACGCAGAAGTAGTTATCGAAAATCTCATCTCCGGCGTCTTTCTTGCCGGCAAAATACTGGGCGATGGTCTTGCTATCTTTCCCGTGCAGTACCTCTTCTTCCGTACGCCGTATGGGAACAGGCTCTGCGGCGACTTCTCCCATGACGACGCTCTCGAGGAAATCATCCTTCCCATCTTCTTCCATGTCCTTCATGATCGGAGCACCGCCTAAGGGTAAATCCCCGGTCATCCACGAAACGACGTTGGCTCCGCCGCCGATATACTCGCTGTACCGCTTCGTATCCAATAAGTATTTCAGCATATTATGAATCCGCTGCGACGTTTCATATCCCAGGTGAAAGACTTGCTCTCCCTTTGTAAAGCGCCCTATGTACGCTTCCTTATGATTGCTGATGCCTATCAGCTTCGCCGTGCCGACGACGCCGCGATGGGACGACACACAGTACATGGGAAGGCCGGAAACATCGCATGTTTCTACAGGCTTATCGCGGTTTGTATACTGCACGTAGTCTATAAAAAATCGATGGAGCTCCCGATTCTGCGAAACCGATACGGCTCCGTCGCTGCGTTCTACAGCAAAGGTAATGAACAAATCTTCCAAAGAAATTTGCCGTGTTTTACCTTTCCCTTTTTCTTCTTCCTGCCAGGAGACGACATCTCCCTCAACGTCGTAGGCCTGATCGCCGCAGCAGATTTGGACCGTACACAGCACGTCCCGGCGGACAGTCCCCGACATAAGGTAGGTACATATGCTTTGGAAATCTTCATTGCGATGGCATTTCTCATACTCCCCTAGGTCCTGAAGCTGTTTCATATATAAGCTGTGGCGGGCGCCCTTCTTTTTTTCCACAGGCGCAAGATAGGAAAACTCGTCGCACAGAAAATGGGGGCAGTCGTTGGCCGTGCGGATGAGAGAGCCCTCCGACACGGGAAAGACCGTATATTCACCTTTTGTCAAAAAACGGCCCTGCAAAAACATCCCGTCCCGGCTGATGGTCAGCTGTACGATATCTTCGCCCCGGCTCTGGCGACTCGAGTGGTACAGCGGCAGCAGCATAGGCTCTGATTCTTTCCACACGTCGACTAATCCCGCCGCTTCAGCAGCGTTATACGTCTGAAGCAGCGCCTGAAGCAGATTCATCGGCCATGCCTCCTTCCTCGTCATATAGTTTCCATTGTTCGTCAACGGACATATACATGTCCTCCGTAAATTCTTTTACATGATAATCGCGGAGTTCATGGCGAATGAAGCATTCTTCCGGCCGTATAAATGTAATGACGCCGTCGTCCATAACGATCGGCGCAAACTGCGAATACAGCGTGCCGGCAAGGCCTCCTTTTTTCATCCGCTCCTGATAGGAAAAGGAATGAAACATGATGCCGAAGGACATCTTTCCAGAAAATGGCGTCGTCAGCCCTTCGTATTCGCTGGCCCGCAGCCGTTCTACTTCGCCGATGCACTCCCTCGTCCCCAGGAAGATATCGTGCCGTCCGCCGCGTTTCATTGAGCGCAGCAATATTTGCTCGTGTTTTTTTTCATTCCGATCCTTTGCCATATCCGGCCGGTGGGCCCACTCAAAATGAAATTTCACGGCGTAGGCCACGTCTTTTAAATACGTGTAATAACTCAAATCTTTATCCCCATTCACCATGGGTACGAGTATGTTTTTCGTCTCCGTCTGAATCGGTTTCAATACTTTGACTTCGTCGACTACATACCGCAGCGTCGGCTTCCAATACACGGCTTCGACGATGCCCTGCAGCGCCTGGGCCGTCGGGACTTGGTAGGTAAATTTTTCCCCATTCGCCTTGCTCATCGGGTCGGTGAACAACGCATAGGGGCCGCTTATCTTCATGTAAAATGGGTTGGATTGAAACATAAATCTTTTCTCCTTATGCAAGTTAAAAAATGAGTTCGCTCCATTCTCCCTTCGTCAAGCCAAACTCTTCGTCGTATCCTTCCGGATCCAGCAGGTATATGCCCAGCTCGGGTATGACCTGCACGTATTCCTTCATATCGTACATGCCGACGGTATATCGCTGCAGCTTCTGCAGCACAGGCTTCAGCGCGGCAAAGTCCGGATGGCCGTCGTCGCCGACTAATGCAAAGACTTCATCTATCAGCTCCTCGTTCTTGTACGGAACGATGACAGTCTTCTCCTTGTTATCGATAAGCTGAAAGGCGTCCGCTGCCGTTTTAAACCGCTGCCTCAGAAGATACGGAACAGATGAGCGATGTCCTATGCGGTATTGCGCTGCCATATCCCGATTTTCGGACAACATCTGCAGCAGCGTCTGGGAAAACGGGCCGTCCTGCACCGGATAGTCCAACGCTTGCCGATTCTTATGATATAAACGCCGAAAATATTCGTCTAAGCATGCCTCTATATCCAACACTTCCTCTTCACGCTTCGATCCATATACCTTACGCAACGCTTCCAGCGAAGCCTCCCGTTCTTTTTGCAGAACGGGCATCTTTTCCAGCGTTTCATCCATATACATAAACAAATAGACCCGTCCGGGAATTTTCCGTTTTCCATCGCGGTTGCACCGTCCGCCAGCCTGCAGCACGCCGTCCAGGCTGGTCAATGAACGGTATACGATGTCAAAATCAATGTTAACGCCTGCGGATATTAGATTGGTACTTACGCAAATCAACGGCGTCTGCCTCGAGCCGTCCCGCAGCTTCTGCAATTCCTCTTTCATGCGCGTAATGCGCTCCAGCCGATGGGCCGCGCATAAATTCGTCGTCAAATACCAGCATTCCCCAGGCCGGTCATGCGCATCGAGCCAATCGGCTATCGCGTCGTATACTTTGCGTACGGCCTTTTTCGTATTGACAATAATCAAGGCACTTTTTTCCTGCTCCAGCTGCATCATGACATGGGCGACGAGCTGTTCCGTAGATAAAAACTGTGTAAATCGCTCGCCCAAAAGAGAATAAAACTGAGCCCGCGCAAAAACCGGCGCTGCCATGAGACTCCCGTCGACTAACGCGACGGGACTTCCCTTTTCGTCCTTTTCATATATGCAGGGATAGTTCAGAGCCCCTTCATCGTCCAAGCCCGGCGGAGTCGCCGTACAGTGAATAATCGTCGCGCCCATCATATGGGTCAGGAAATTCATCATTAAGTTATACACATGTACGCACGTCACTGGGAGAGACTGTATTTCATCGATGATGATGACGGAGCGTATCAGCTTGGAAAACCGCCTCAAGCACGCCGACTGCCCTTTGAACAGCGTATTGCTGAGCTGTACCAGCGTCGTCAGTATAACCGGCGATTCCCAGCTTTCCCGCAGATATTCGGCGCCTTCGTATTCGTCCTCTTCTCCCGCGCAGTCATCGGCAACGACGCTGCTGTGATGCTCCAGCACATGTTCCTTTCCGATGATATCCTGAATATCCTTGGCGTTTTGCTCCAACACGGACAAAAACGCCGTCGCATATATGATTCTTCGGTCGTGAAACGTACGGGCGTGATGCAGGGCATAGCGAAGAGAGGCGTTCGTCTTGCCCGCCCCTACCGGCATAGGAAGCCTATAACAGCCATCCTTCGTTACCGCTGCCGCCGCATATGCGTCGTCGGCCATGGCCGTACGTACCTGATTCAGCAAGGACGGATTCTCAGCCTTATGAAACAGGTCGTACAAACGCTCCACGTTATCGCCCATTTGCTGCCAAACAGCGTCTAATTCTTCGTCTTTGTATACCTGCTGCCTTTCTTCCAAAGCCCAATTTGCCGAATCATACACGTCAGCTTCTTTTAAGATGCCTGTCAATAGCCGTACAGTAGCGCCGAAATAAAACAAGCTGGCCTGACGCCGACTGTCTGCGTCCTGCATAACGGCTTTCCCCGATTTCCCAATCATGTGCTGGATGGCTTTATGCCAATCCATCCATTCAGCAAACCCCTTCTGATACAGCTGAAAAAGGGATGTCTTAAACCATTTTCCAGCCCAACCGTCCAATACATGGATAAAGGATGTCAGCTCTTCATGCGCTAAGATAAGGCGCTCATTTTCTTTCAGCCTCTTTTCTGTCCAGCAGCAGACAGAACCGTCTTCCATTTCCTTGAGCACATCATACAATCCATGATGAGCCAGAATAGGATATATGAGAAATTCATTATATATGCCGTACCATCGATACGTATCGGCAGGTACGGAATTCTTTACATATTTATACAATATATACTGGACATACCAAGCTCCGACGCCGGCGTGATCCCCGCCCGACGCCGCTTCGCCGCGGATATATTTCTGCCAATCACGATTTACCTTTCCCGCATCATGAAGAAGGCCGATAAGAATGCAGACAGATTCCAGCCCAAGAGACTTACCTATACGAGCCATATACTCAGCCGTATTCCTCGCGTGGTCTTTTATATACTGCCCTTTCTTCAGTTCCGCATCCCAATGCGCCAGCAGCAAATCCCATTCGATCTCCATAGCGTCCCGATCCTAAAAAATAATTAGCTATACCTATATATTCCGTTTCACTTCTATATGATTGATTATACCATACCTTCAAGATAGATACCTAATAAAAAATATCTACATATAGTATTTTGATTCATTATGTATAATATTTTGCTGACTTGAACTGACAAAACTGACAATACATCTAATGATGCCGCATGACTTCAATCCCCACCCTCACACGGAGGGTGACAGCATTATTGTTATCATGTGATATAATAGATATAATTTCAATCCACACCCTCACACGGAGGGTGACGTTTTTACGAGGTCATACTTTAGCGCATAGGCGTATTTCAATCCACACCCTCACACGGAGGGTGACTCAAATAGTTGTTACTGTTGCGTTGCCGATTTGCATTTCAATCCACACCCTCACACGGAGGGTGACTACGATATACGTCAGGCAGATGTATTGGATACCCATTTCAATCCACACCCTCACACGGAGGGTGACGACACGCACGACGTCGTTTGCTGCGCCGGACGTCATATTTCAATCCACACCCTCACACGGAGGGTGACCAAACCTATTTCGTCCGTTGCTTCGGCATACGTCAATTTCAATCCACACCCTCACACGGAGGGTGACTATATTGACGTGGCGGATAATGCGTCTTATCGGTGATTTCAATCCACACCCTCACACGGAGGGTGACAGAATCAGGGCTATATACACGTCGAGGATAACGGCATTTCAATCCACACCCTCACACGGAGGGTGACGATAATGGCCCTGCCTTTGTACTTGCCTGTAGCCAATTTCAATCCACACCCTCACACGGAGGGTGACTACAGTGCATTACTCTCTGATGCTGCCACAGGATAATTTCAATCCACACCCTCACACGGAGGGTGACGGCAGCTATCCGCTTATTGCAATGTCCGGTGATAAATTTCAATCCACACCCTCACACGGAGGGTGACTTGGCAACTGCTTTAAAACAGCGGATGCTGCGACATTTCAATCCACACCCTCACACGGAGGGTGACAAACGGGATTGTCTCGCCACTTCGGCACGATGACATTTCAATCCACACCCTCACACGGAGGGTGACTTGTCGTGACGCAGGACGGCAGGCAACGGCCGATTATTTCAATCCACACCCTCACACGGAGGGTGACGCGGCCCTTACAGGAACAGGTCATCCGCCGGATGCATTTCAATCCACACCCTCACACGGAGGGTGACGAAAAAATACCTGAGATTTTCCCTGAATGGGACAATTTCAATCCACACCCTCACACGGAGGGTGACAGGCCTACGCGCTGCATCATGCGCTGCAGGGGAAAATTTCAATCCACACCCTCACACGGAGGGTGACCCTCACACGGAGGGTGACATACTCTCCAACGTTGCCCAGCTGGGCATACCTTCTCACACGGAGGGTGACTCTGTCCATCTTGTATCTCCCCCTTTTTAATAACCACACGGAGGGTGACCCTCACACGGAGGGTGACCCTCACACGGAGGGTGACTGCTCCCAAACCGCCGCATGTACCGACGGCAGAACACACGGAGGGTGACCCTCACACGGAGGGTGACGCCGGTCCACGTGTATATTATCATTTCAGCCAAACACACGGAGGGTGACCCTCACACGGAGGGTGACAGCTACATTTGGTATCTCTTAATCCAAAACATAGCATATATAGAAGCTGATACAACTTAATCCAACTGATTTGATGAAAATCGCTGTCTATTTTGACAACATATTACTTGTTTGAGTGCGAATCTCCCTGGTATCTATCCGATGCTTGCCATTCGCACCTGTTCATCGTCTAGTACCATTCGTTAATGTAGCATTTTTCTGTCGGGAAGAAGGCTCCCAAGGTTTGCAAGGCTTTGTCGCTGCCGGATAGTTTTTCATTGAATGCCAGATTCGCTGGATCCATTGCGCCGAAGACCAGCAGCGCTAAGGTGCCAATAGGCATGACGGCGTCTGGCTGTTCCTGCGCCGTCCGTTCTACGAAGCCGCGTCCCTGCCGAACGGTCAGGCGGAACGTACCGGTATTCCAGTCGGCTAAGGGGTCCTCCGTTTGGATGACAAGGCTCCCTTCAGCCTGTTCCGGATAGGAAATTTGTTCCAGCGCGCCTTTAACGTCGACAATACGGCAAGTCATGAAGGGCATCGTTTCATGGCCCTGCTTGCCGTCGGGATAGAAGCGATAGGACTGGTCGTGAATTCCTTCGTTCCATTGAAATTCACTGCCTTGAGAGCGGTGATTGTAGACGTATTCTAATAAGCCCCGCTTCCCCTGCAGGGTGGCGTAGACAAATTCGCCGCTCGTAATCGTCCCCTCGCCGATTTGATAAAACATATAGGCAATCGGCGTATCATCATGAAATACGACGGCAATATATCCTTCGGCCAGCTGGGCCTCGATGTGGCTGCGCCACGATGCTTCATTGCGGACGGCGTAGCCTGACAGGTGTTTCGTATACGCCTCGTACACGGATGCCAAATAGGGCCACTGGTCGGCGCTGTTGACGAAGGCAAAACGGACTGTCCGATCCGTCAGGGGCCGCAGCGATTCCAGCGGCATCGTTTCCTTCCACTGATGGCAGTACAACTCATAGCCATAGGGCTGGTAAAATCCCGCCTTGGACGGCATGAGAATATGAATATAATGGCCGCGGCGCTTCATTTCCTTCAGGGCGGCCGTCAGCAGCAGCCGGCCTACGCCGCTTCGTCTGGCAGCCGGATGGGTCGCCAGGCCGACAATATACGACGTCGGTACGTCCCGTCCCCGCAGGCGCAGCGTATAGGGGTTTAAATGGGTAAGACAGGCCATTTCGCCGTCCTTAAATCCCATGAGCACGTTTTCCGGCTGATAAAACTTCGAAAAATACCACTGAAAAAAAGGATGTTCCCGCGGCTCGAAGCAATAGGCCCATAAGCTTTCAACCAGATCTCTGTCTTCTTCTTTCGCTAATCGGAAGTCCATTTTCCCGGCTCCTTCAAGGTAACTTCAAATTTTTCAATATACCGCACCGGATTATACGATTCTTTGGACTGGCGCAGTCCCGGCAGGCCCATGTCTTCCTCCCGGTTGATATACGTCGTATGGCTCCAGGCGTGGACGACGAATTCATGGTTAATGGCCTGGTACAGGCCGCGAATCGTCGGGTCGCTCTTTTCGTAGTGAATGATAGCCGTATCGTCGTTCAGCATTTCACCGATAGAAAAGGCTACGATTTTGTTGTACATGCGGATAGCGCCGCCTGTCGGCTGGAGAATGCCCCAGTTGTTGAACACCGTTTCAATGGCCTGGCGTTCGCCCTGGAGTTCTTCGTCGTCTTCAAATCCTTCGTGCTTATCGTACCAATTTTCTTCCGCCGCGAGGCATTCGTCGAAGATTTCTTCCGTAATGGGAACGTATTCCCAGTTGCCGATATACTGATTTCGGAAGTGGTTGAGGTTATTCTTTTTCTGCCGGTATTTTTTGCCGGACAGGTTGATGAGGTTCTGCGTCAAGTAGACGTATTCATAATTGTCCCGGTCCGGCGTGAAGTTATAGCAGTCCGGACAAAGAGCGCGGATGCGTTCCGCCGCCTCCGGCGTGACGCCCTTCATGAGGAAGGGATAGCCGTGCTGGTCGAACCATTCGTGCATGCGCAGGATGCCCTTCGTAAAGCTGCCGTCATGACGGGTAAAGGGAGGCAGCCAGAACTGCTTCTTGCCGCGGCCGGAGCGTATGTACAATACGTTGTCTTCCTCTGCCCACTGGATTTCATACGGGTACTGCCAGGCAAACAGGTTCATAAAGGACGCGTCGGCCTGTTCGTATCTTTGTTGATGAAAATAGTCATCAATAATTTGCTTGTCTTCCAATCGGAATTCTCTGAACGAAATAATAGTAATTCCCCCTATCTATCTCTTATCGCATAGAAACGTATGGATTATCTTTTATATAAAAACGCCAGGGAAATTGTTTTCCCTTGACGGCGTAGTCGATGTTGATCCGCGTCGTGCGCACGACGGCAAACCGCGGCTGCTCTGCAGGACGGGCGATATACAGCTCGGAACCGCACAAATCCAATCGGTTCTGAGCCAGCGTAATATCCATGGCCCGGCACAGCTTGCCCGGGCCGTTGCTGACTGCCGGCTTTACGGCCTGCATGCGGCGATTTTCCAACATATGTTCTATACCGGCTACGGGCTCGACGGCCCGTATGAGGACGGCCTGTCCCGAGCCTTCCGGTCCGGTAACGATGTTCACGCAGTGGTACATGCCGTAGATGAGATATACGTAAGAAACGCCGCCGGCGCAAAACATGGGCTCGGTCCGCTTTGTCAGCCCGCGGAAGCTGTGGGCCCCGTCGTCGGCCATGCAGCGGTACGAGCCGCCGTAGGCCTCCGTCTCCACGATGCGGCCGATATAGGTCGTCTCCGCCGTGCAGTGAATCAAATACTGGCCCAGCAGTTTCGGCGCTACGACGCTGGCCCGCTCCAGATATTCTTCTTTAGTCCAAATCGTATAGGCCGTCATTTTTTCCTGTATCCTAAGGAATAGGAAATTTCATAGGCATATTGGCTCATGGTAAAGAGCATTTTCTGCCGGATAGAATCGTAAAACCGCATCGTCGGCCCGGCAATAGTCAGCGAGGCGATAACCTGCTCTTCAAAATTGAAGATCGGCACCGACAAGGCAAAGAGGCCGTGCTCGCTTTCATCCTGCGTAATGGCGTAGCCGTTGTGCCGGATAGAGGCAAATTCCTCTTCCGATAAATGGCCGTACTGGACGATCATGCGGTTGCGCTCTTCCTTGGGAGCCCAGGCCAGCAGCACCTTGCCGGCAGCGCCTTTATACAGCGGCAGAGACTCGCCTATGGGAATGACCCGGCGCAGCGAGTGGGTACTTTCCACGTGGTCCAGACAAATGCGGCTGTCCCCTTCGGCGATGTATACGCTGGCCGTTTCGTTGAACATCTGCTGGAGCCGCCGCAAATAGGGCTTAACCAGTGTCATAACGTTTTCCGTCCAGTGGGAAGAATACCCCAGCGCCAACGCTCTCGGTCCCAGCCGGTACTGCTTCGATATGTCGTCGCGCGTCAAATACTGACGGCGTTCCAGCGTATTGACGATACGAAAAGCCGTGGACGTGTTCAGATTCGTGCGGGCGGCGATATCCTTCAAATTCATCCCCGTATTGCACTCGACAAAGATATCGAGGACGTCTAAACTTTTTTCGAGCGACTTCAATAAGCTATTGTGTCGTTCCATTCCTTCTTCCTTCATTGCGCCTCACCTGTTCCCCCTTAGGCTTACGAATTCACTTTCATGCCGATTTCCAACGAATCGGGCGGATCGACGATGACCTTGTCCCCTTCCTTCAGTCCGTCTAAAATGACAACGCGGCCTTCTTCTTCGTCGCCGGTCAAAACGGACCGGGCGTCGGCCAGCCCGTTTTCATTGACAACATAGACGAAATCGCCGCTGTCCTTGGTCCGCACGGCCGTCTTCGGCACAGTAATCTGCGATACTTCCTGCGGTGTCGATATGCGGATATGATAAAATTCACCGGGCAAAAATAAATCCTTGTCGTTGTTAAAGGTTATTTTCGCCGTATACGCCCCTGTCGACGGGTCTTTCTCCGTCGCCAAATAGGTCAGCTCGCCGGCCTGCGATTCGCCCGACGGCGCGATGACCGATACTTGCAGCGTACCGGCCTGTTTAGCGGCCTGCAGGGCCTGCACGTACATCTCCGGCACGGCGAAGGTCGCCACCAGCGGCGTCATCTGCTGAATCGTAGCCAGCACGTTTCCGGCGACAGCCACAGACGGGTTTTCCGCTACAGCCGTAATGCGGCCGTTAATCGGCGAATAGATCGTAGCGTTGCTCAGCATATCGCGGGCAGCCTGCAGATTTTGCTGCAGCTGGGCGATGCGCCCGCTGTCTACGGAAGGAGCGCTGGCCTGAGGGGCCGCCGTCTGCGACATCATTTGATTGTATTCGACGCGGGATAAGGCTCCCATGTCGTACCAGGCTTTCAGTTCCACCCGGCGCTGGCTGTCGCCGGCCGAGGGCGTATAGGCCGGTGCCGCAGCCGCGGCAGACGTCGCAGCAATCAGCTCCGATTCGGCCGCGCTGACGCTCTGCTCATACGGGGCCGTATCGATTTGGACGACGATTTCGCCGGATTGTATTTCCTGCCCCTTTGCCAGCGGAGCCGATACGATTTTACCGGAAAGCTTAGGTACGATCGTCGTCATATGAAGGGCCGTAATATTCGCGTCCAGCGTCAGGGCGACGGGATGTTCCGTCTTGGAAACGGTCTCCGTTTCCGTTGAAACGCTGCTGCCGCAACCCGAAAGCACGGCGGCCGTCATCGCGGCGGCAAGGGCTATGGCGATCCATTTTTTTACATTCACTGCAGGCCATCTCCATTTATATTAAAACATTGTATAATACAGCGTTACCAGCACTACGCCGGGCAGTCCGAGAATGCCGATGATAATGCCGGTCACAATCGTAATAGGCACGGCTTCCAATCCAATCATATATCCGTAAGAGTTAATGAGATATAAGGCGAGCAAGCCCACGGCAATATTGACCACGAGCTTGCGGAAGGGAGCCAGAATCAGCTTATTCAGCAAAAATAAGGCTGCGACGCCTATGGCAATCCACATAAGGTCCATCAGTTCCTACCTCACATTTCCTGACGGTTCGCCACGGCGCCGGCCAGGGTCGCCTCGTCGGCGTACTCGATGTCGCCGCCCATGGGCAGGCCTCTGGCGATGCGCGTCACCTTGATCCCCGCCGTCTTCAGGAGGCGGGCCAGGTACAAGGCCGTCGCTTCGCCTTCTACATCAGGGTCCGTGGCGATGATGATTTCCTTGACATCTGTATCGCTCAGGCGCTGCAGCAGCTCCTTGATGCGCAAATCGTCGACGCCGACGCCGTCCAAGGGCGACAGGGCGCCGTGGAGCACGTGATACAGTCCGCGATAATCGCCGCTGCGCTCGATAGCCATGACGTCCTGCGGCGTTTCGACGACGCATATCGTCGAGCGGTCCCGCGTCTCGTCGCTGCAAATCGGGCAGGGGTCCTGAGAAGCTAAATTAAAGCAGACGGAGCAGAAGCACATGGTTTCCTTCGCGCTGCGGACTGCGTTGATAAAGGCGTCGACCTGCTCCTGCGGCTGCTGGACCATGTAATAGGCCAGCTTGCGCGCCGTCTTGATGCCGATGCCCGGCAGACGGCGAAATTGCTCTGTCAGCCGGTCTAAGGGCGTATCCATCAGAACATCCCCGGCAAGTGCATGCCGCCGGTAATCTTGCTCATTTCCTGAGCCATCATTTCGTCGACCTTCTTATTGGCTTCGTTGACAGCCGCTACGATGAGGTCTTCCAGCATTTCCGAATCTTCCGGGTCGATAATGCTCGGGTCGATATGAACGCTTTCGACGTTCTTTTCGCCGTTCATGACCAAGGTCAGCACGCCGCCGCCGACCGTCGCTTCTACAGTGCGTTTTTTCAAATCGTCTTGAAGCTTCTTCATTTCCTTCTGCATCTTCTGTACTTTCTTCATCATGCCTTGCATATTTCCACCAAACATTTGTAATTCCTCCTGATTTTGAAATTATGGTTTATCTTCTATGTATATATTACAGTCTCCTACCGTTTTGAGCAACGGTTCCAGCAAAGCCCGGTCCGCGGCGGTCATCTCTTCCGGCAGTACCGGCCGCAGGGACGGCGGTTCTGCCGAAACAGGCGGCTGCGGACGGGAAGCCTCGGCAAAAACACTGGCAGCCGCCTCAGGCTGCGCCTCCTCTTTAGGACGAGGCTGTTCTTCTGCAGGACGACTGGTTATACCTGATTCAGCATTTTTTTTTTCGTATTCGGCCACGTCGGGCGAGCCTTCCAGGAAGCCCTTCATGTGGTAAGAGCCGCCGAGAACCATTTCCAGCGCCTCGTCGACAAACCGGAAATAATCTTCCCGATTGGCCCGCTTGACGAGGAAAGGCGTCTTATACGCTACGGCGGCCTCGCCGCCGCCGATATAGAGGACCCGGCCCGTCCGGACGCAGGACTGTACGCCGGGCTTTTTCAGCTTCTTGCCCAAGATATCGCACACCTGCTGCCAGATCCGCTGGTATTCCGCCGACGGCACGACGGAAGACGCACCAGAAGGAGAAGGCGCTGCCGGCTGTGCTGCCGCCGGCGCAGGGGGCTGCGGCCGTTCCTGCCGCCGTTCCGGCTCAATAACAACATCTCTGTCGGCCAGCTTAGGCGGCAAACTCTCCTGTATCGAAGGCGCAGCCGGTTCCTGCGGCGGCGCCGTATATTCGTCGTCGGGAAAGGGCACGGATTCTTCGTCCATGACGCCGGGCATGCCGTCTTCTTCCGGCAAGGGAATATATTCCTTTTTCTTCGCCGGCTCGCCCTTTCCAGGAATAGCGCCGCCGTGAAAGACGGCCTGCTCCAGCTTCAGCAAGCGGTCCAATATCCCGTCGGGGATAACAGCGCTCGGCCCCACTGGCGAAACGGCTCCCGCCGCAGGCATAGGCCGGCTGGCCATGAGCAGCCCCATTTCCACGGCGACCCGCGGCACCGGCGAGTTCTTCGCCGTCAGCATGGCCTGCTGCAGGACGTTCAATACGGCGAAGACCTGCTCCGCCGCCACGCTCCCGGCCTGCTTTGCCAACTGGGGCAGCGAGTCGGCGTAGGCAGCCAGCGTATCCGTATGGGGATCGGCCTGGTACAGCATGATAGCCCGCAGGTGTTCCACCAGTTCCGTCAGGATGATCTGCGGTTCCTTGCCCATGCGGATTACGTCGTCCACCGCTTTGATGACGACGCTTCCCCGCCCCTGAAACACGGCGTCAGACAGGGAAAACAGCCAGTCCCTGCCGATGAGTCCCAGCAAATCCCGAACGAGGCTCTCGTCGATCTGCCCGTCGGCGTTGCCAACGCACTGGTCCAGCATGCTCAAGGCGTCGCGCATGCCGCCGTCGGCCTGGACGGCCAAGATATGGGCGGCTCCCTTCGTCAGGCCGATATGCTCCTGCTCTGCCACGTACATCAGCCGGGCGGCGATGTCGGCGCTGGTAATACGGCGGAATTCATACCGCTGGCACCGCGACAATATCGTCATGGGAATCCGTTCCGGCTCCGTCGTCGCCAAAATGAATATGACGTGGGACGGCGGCTCTTCCAGCGTTTTCAGCAGGGCGTTGAAGGCTTCCGTCGTCAGCATGTGCACTTCGTCGATAATGTATATCTTCTTATGGCCTTCGGCAGGCATAAATTTGATCGTTTCCCGCAGTGTCCGGATGTCCTCGATGCTGCGGTTGGACGCGGCGTCGATTTCCACGACGTCCATCGACTCGCCGCTCAGGATATGGCGGCATATTTCGCATTCGTTGCAGGGATGGGACGTCGGGCCATGGACGCAGTTCATGGCCCGGGCGAAGATTTTAGCCGTACTGGTCTTGCCCGTCCCCCTGGGGCCGGAAAATAAGTAGGCATGCGCCACTTTATCCGTATCGATAGCTTTTTGCAGCGTTTCCGTAATATGGGACTGGCCGACGACGTCTTCAAAGCTTTTGGGCCGCCACTTACGGTATAATGCGATATATGCCATGTCTCGTCCTCTCCAGATATGAAAAAAAGCAGCTAACCGCTGCTTCTACCAACCAAAAAGTATTCGTGTATGATAACCCGCCAGGTTTCCTCGTGGCACATGAAAATGACTACTTATTGCTGCTTCCTCTCGGACCTGACAAGGTTCATAGGTTTCCATTGCACAAGCCCCGGCGGATTACCACGCACCAATACTTTTATTAAGTTAGCGATGTTATTATAGCGTAAAAGAGGAAATTTATCAAGGGTTTGAAGTAAGTTCGACAGTGTCAAGTTGTTGTGGGTATATATTTGACAGAAACATCTTGGCATGT
>ENA-OWPN01000780-OWPN01000780.1-human-gut-metagenome-genome-assembly--contig:-NODE-780-length-37459-cov-6.279248_pt1 | contig 37459 bp, 39 predicted proteins | sample MGYA00248266_ERZ651850 | MGnify/ENA primary metagenome ERZ651850 (study PRJEB26924, sample SAMEA4378296) | human gut metagenome | biome: human gut; feature: human-associated habitat; material: faeces... | reverse complement strand
GTATCATAGAAGACCTATACCTGGCAGTTATTTACAGAAAAAGCTTCACATAGTCCTTGACAATTCGCCTTTTTATAGGAGTAGAATTGGGCAAAACCTCTTTTGTTTTGGCTAAGTCCATATCCTGTATTTCTTCTTCATATCCCCAGTAATGCAGTATATCCATTTGCTTTTTATTTAAAAATTCATAGAATTTCTCTTGATTTTCGTCAGGTCGTTCATAATAGCTAATAAGAATATGCCGGTATTCACTATTCTCTTTCCTAGAAATAGTAATAGGCGCATAACCATTTTTGATCAAAAGCCCATTCATCATGGTTAATGCTGTCCGTTTATTTCCATCACCAAAAAACTGATTCCTTGCCATATTCATATATAAAAACATAGCTTGCTTGTCTTCCGGCAGTTTTCCTAATTGCTCCATCATGGTATCCCAACAGTAATCGAGGTCACTTGCCCGCGGCGGTATATAGTCTGTCCCCGTAATGCGCACGCTTCGCACACGAAAGCCGCCTAATCCGTTGTAGTTTTCATTGGCAGAAATCAGCATATTCAAGTAGCAGGCATTATCTTTGGTAACGTCAAAATTTTTATGTTTGACCATTTCTAACATAGTATTCCATCCTTTTGTGATACCAGATACCTGCACTACTTCTCCGGTAGTTAGTCCCCCGACAGAAATCCCTTCAGCGATCGTCTCTACTTGTTCGAATGTAGCTGTATTCCCTTCCATTTTTGCCATATCAAAGATAAATTGATTTTTCATTTTAACCGCTATTTCCATGGCTTGTTCAAAACCAGTTTTTATCATCGCTCTTTATCCTTTCTCATAAAATCTTTCATGTTGTTTCTATTATATCATACAGGAACTATTTTACTGTACCTTGTTTGCAGTCCTTTAGCAGTTCTTTGCAAAAAAGTTAAATGATGAATTAAAAAAAGATAAAAATACCTCCTCTCAAACTGAGAAGAGGTAAATTAAGATAGGAAATTATAGCTTTTAATAGCTTAACAATGCATCTTGCATTACACTAGATAACATAGAATTTGGAAGGACATCGCTTCTTTGCTTTATAAAAAAATTAGCAAGTCTCATGATATCTTCACTAGGGATGATATATTTACTGGTATTCCATAGAAGTCTTCCATCATCAGTTACATCATACATTACAAATCTATACTGATTTATTCCCACTTTCAAAGCCAAATCAACTATAATCTTGCGTTGAATTCTATCAAAAGGACAAATGCGAATGTTTGATAAACACTTGCGCAAAGAGGTCTCGTAATCAAGAATGGTAATAATACCAAGATAATCATTATCTGTAATTTGATTATAAATCATTTTTTCCATTACGTTACCTCCTTTCAAATCAATTACCTATTAAAATAAAGTATAATACTCGTCTATAATAATTAAACCGTCTTTCAATAAATCCCTAGCAGTAGCTATATCTGTAATAACTGCGGTATCAACATCACTGGCCGACCAATGTGAGTATGGATGCCTAACACTATTGTATTGGGTATAAAGTCTATTCAAATAATCCAATTGCTGCGGAGATAATAAAGTTTTGTCTCCATTATATTCGTATAATCCAACAGAATTTTTAGAAAAGAAAGAGAAACGATTTTTCCCATTATTAGTTTCAGTATCCAGGCCTATGAAATCCCCAAGTATCCTATGCAGATAATACTCATATGCCCTAAATATTGGAGTAACTAGACAAGTATAATCGGGCATATATCCCGTAAGCAACGTATTGTAAACCGCAGATAAAAGATTGGCATAATGTTTTGGCGATTCCTGCCTATAATGAGGTAATACTTGCTCAAATTGTGTTTCGACTTCATTTGCTTTGATAGTCAACGCATGATAACTATTTAACGTTTCAATTACGACCTGGTTTTTTCCCAACAATGCAATCGCAGTGGTTATGATTTTCTCAAACAATACAGTTTGCTTCCCTTGAACATATGATTTCGAATTTCGATAACAATTTATAACAACTGAATTTCTATCCTGCGTAATTCGAATTTTTACTCTCGTTCCAATAGTTTCCTGTTGTAACATAAGGGAAGAGATGGTTCTCTCACCAGCAAGTCCTGCGTTTTCTTCATCAATAAATTTAATTATTGTGTTCCAATCTTCTACACTATATCCCAAAAAATAAACAGATCCGTCATTACAAGTTTTATACCCCTTCGCTAACAAAGCTCTTTTCGCAATACAATCAGCTTCTTCGTTATATGTAACTCCGGCATGCGCGGGGACTTTTATAAACTCAATTTGTAAAATTTTTCTTTTTTCTTGACAAAACGAAACATACCTTTTAGTAAGATTTTTTGTAGCAGTCCATTGGCCTGAAACCCATTTCTCTATACCTTCATAGTCATAATAAATTGTAATTTTTGTTTTATTATACTTGATGGCCCAATTAATTACTTCTTTTACTCCTTCCAGTTCGGCAGCAACATTTCTGAATGAAATAAACTCCTCACTTTCATTGTTTCTTGTAAAAGCCTTATATAATATGTCTTTATTACCATTCTGACTAAATATAATTGCACCAAAAGCAGATTTTTCTCCAGTTTCATTGCAACTACCATCAACAAACGCTACCACTTCATTCTCACTAAGAGCTGAAATCTGATCTTCCGCTTGAGCGTTTAAATCAGTACTATTGATGGTAGTCCCCGGCAATATATGAGAAGTACCTTCATCTGTTTCTAGAAGATATTGTTCTGCTTCTTCCAATGAAAAAAACGCTTTATATTCTGCACCTGAAACTCCATCCGTTTGAGCTTTACATTCATCCCATGTACTATATATTCCAGAACTTCTCCCAGTCTTTACTGCATAGTATTTTCTTTTAGCCATAAACTTACACCTACTTATTATCAATGGCGCATTATACCACTTATAATGCAAAATTACAACCATTTTTTCTACAAAAAACAACTCATGTTAAACGTATCTTATACATTAAAGTTATAAATTATCCTGATTTCTTGTATCTTCCAGCTCCCCACCTCTTTGACTTTATAATCAGTTTTTTCGGTATTTTATCAATATATTCTTAAAACAACGCTTTTAATCTTATTATATTATAGCATACACATAGCCATCTACCAGATAATTATTCGAGATTCCTCAGCCTAATCCCCAGAAAATAATCCGTGCTAACCTTATAATATTTTGCCAGTACAATTAATTTTTCGACAGGTATCATGCGTTTGCCCGACTCATATAATGCGTAGCTTGCCTGGGAACAATTCAGGACCGCTGCTATATGCTCTTGCGAATACTTTCGCTTTAGCCGGCAGCGCTTTAATCGCTGCCCAATTTCATCTTTTAACATGCGGCAAGCCCCCAAGCGCGGCAATACATAAAACAGCTTCGTAAAAACCCCTGGACTCCATTGACATCAATGCGACTGGCGCGTTGATTTGTACATAGTCATGACGGTTCAGCCAGTGGCTCAAATACTCCGCTGTCAGCCGGCTATGCCCCAGCTTTTGGATAATACTTTTTTCTTCTTCTGTCAGTCTAATTTTACGCGGTTCCATCATATCACCTCTCTATAAACTCCAACCCTTGTACATTTCTTCCTCAACCCGTTCGGCTTCGTTTTTCTTTTGGTACGGATCGCTGTCATCCCACCATGCATGGTACCGGGCTCTCGTATCATCCAGGGCTTTCTGCAGCATGTGATTCAGCTTATCCGTAAACTCTGCCTGGCGCTTTAGCTGCACATTCCGTGAAGCCTTGCCCCCGGGTTCCATAGCCGTTTCTTTCTGACGGATACCATACATACGTACTGTCCCGTCTGTTTTCTTTACGGCGGTTATATCAAATCCCTGCGGATGATCCGCTGGCTGCACCGTTACCACGTACAAACGTGCCTGCCCCTTTTTCACCGTATCGCCTATCATGACGGCGCCTGCCTGCGCTGCCTTTCCCGGTTCCAATTTGAGATCATCAATGACGGCATAGGCACGGCCTTCATAGGCACGGATAGGGCAATTTTTTACCGCTTTTTTGCCGCCCGCATGGGAGCTGCGCAGTACCACGTTATGCAGGCAGTCACAATAATATAAGTGGTCCATTGGAACGTTCTTCTTCAGATCTTCCGCCTTGCCGGCGAAGAGCTTTTTCTGTTTCCGGGCCATCATAGCCTGACGGTACAATTTTTTTCCCTGAGCCAGCACTTGTTCATTGGTTTGCTTAAACTCTGCGACGACCTTCTCAATCGCCTCCCTGTTGGCCTGAATTTCCCCTTGATACCGCTGGATATCTGCTTCTACAGCCTGTTTCCGGCGTATCAGCTGTGCATACTGCGTTCGCAGTGTTTCGTTTTCCTGGCGGGCGCGGGCCAGCTTATAATATTCGTCCGCAACGGGCTGGATCTGTTCTTCCAAACGCTTGTGTTGTCTAACCGTATTCCAGTACCCCTTGCCAATGACCTTTTCAATCGCCATGGACCACATATTGTCTTTTGCAACCATCTGCTTCTGCAGCTGCTTATACTCGGCAAGATACCGGGCTTCTTTTTGGGCAAACACCTCCTTCTTTTCCAGCAGCGCATCATACACGTCAGCAGCCGTTACCGTAACCGGCTGGGCTTCCAATTCTTCCGCAGCCTGTTCATCCAACGCTTCGGCAATGAACGCTTCCCGTTCACGGATTTCTTCTCGACGTACCCGTTCCTGTTCCCGCCGAATTTCAGCGATGACTTTTCTCAGCACTGCATCCGTCGCAAACATGACAATCTTCTGCTCGGCAATCGAATCCTGCTGATCCGTCTCGTCCATTTCATCGGCAGTACATGCCGGATCATCACACTGGGCCTCTATTTCCCGTTCCCGCTCGCGAATTTTTTCTATCGTTTTCGGATTCCGGTACGCATCTCCCAAATGAGGCGCCGGTATCCGGTCCAGGAGGGTTGCTTCGTCATGGCGGCCCTGCTCTATCAAATCGTCGCGCTGCGCCTGAAGGGATTTTTCTGAAATAGAGATCTCCATACCGGCGGCCTTGAATCTCGCGTTTACCATATCAGCCCACAGTTTACGCATGGCACGGGTTCCCTGAACAGACTGATAGTACCGGTCCGCGCGGTATCCGGCACACGGATTCCCCTGCTGATCCAAATAATAATGCTTAAAGTACATGTCCGGTCCCAGCGGCCGGTCTTTCTCTATGGTCTTTTCGCAAAACATAATATGCACATGAATATTGCGGTGGTCTTTATCAAAGGCCGCCGTTTTATCATGCACGGCATAGGAAAATGCATGGCGCTTGCCTATGCCAGTACTATCTAAAAATTCTTCTACCAATGCGATATTGTCAGCAAGTGACAGCTCTTCTTGCAAAGCTAACCGGATTTCCCGGTATGCACGGCCATTTGCCTGGCGTTTTTCCTCAGCCGTTTGCCAGAACTGGCCGGCATGAGCTGCCCAGTCCGGCATATTCCCGCTGCGAGAAAATACCAGGTCTTCTTCACGGCCCTTTAGTTTGGCATAGCTGCCTTCCCGGCAAATATATTCATAGTGAGCTACCGTATTCACTTTTGTACCATCCGCGCGCGTTGCGTGGGGTGTATTCGAAAAATAATAAAGCGCCATGTTTTTCTACCCTGGGTTTGCCAAAAATTTTTTAAAAAATTTTATATTGCTGTGTTTCAGGCCAAAATTGGCCTACGCCGCAGGCGTCCCGCGCAGCGGGTTCTTTCCGCTTGCCGGAAAGCGCATAGCTAAATGTCAGGGACATTTGCGTAAATGCGCATTCCCTTGTTTTGAAAGATTCCCCTTGCTTGTTATTATACCATTTCCGCTCTAATTTTTGTACTACTTTTTATCACTAAAATACCAAAATATTTTATTATCATTTGTAATAAAATGGCTTATTTTAGCCATTTTCAAGCATTTCGAGCTATTTACTTTGTAATATTTTTATGATATTTTTAGCACAAGAAAAGCAACAAAACATATGAAGGAGGCTTATATATGAATCCACTCCGACGCCGCCCGGACCACAGCGCCCCGCCGGTTGGAAACGCCGCTGACATCTTTGAAAAAGGGCCGATGAAACCCTACAGCGACGACCTTTTGAATTACAAACAACAACGGGACACGGCTTTCTGGCTTATGAAAGCCTGTATAGTCATCATTGGCATCTGCGTTATCGTGACTGTCCTTATCGCTACTACGTATAACTACAAGACGTATGTCGTCCGCGTAGATAACGCTACCGGCCAAGTAGAGACCGGCGGAGAGCTGAAAGCCACAAACTACTCCCCACGGGAAGCCGAAATCAAATATTTCCTCACGAACTTCGTCGCCGATACCCGGACGGTCCCTCTCGATCCGGTCCAATACAAAAATAACGTAGACCGGGCCGCCCACTATCTCACCACACAGTCAGCCAACAAGCTGGCAGATATGCTGAAAAACGACGATCCGCGGGCAAAGCTGGGCAAAATGACCGTGCAGCCTACGATCCGCAGTATCCAGCTGCAGCCCGGCTCCAAGGGAACGTATCAGGTGCGTTGGTCTGAAGAAGAGTATTCCCTCTCCGGTTCCTCGACGCATCGGATTAATAACTACGTTGCGCTGTTTGCCGTAACTGTCGATCCGCCGACCAAAGAAGCCGAGCTCCTGATTAATCCGCTTGGATTGAAAATCAAGGATCTCACCATGTCCATAGAATCGACATCTAAAGCGCCGACACCAGCACTGCAGGGAGGAACCAGCAATGAAACTTAAACAAACCGCCCTCCTGGTTGCACTGACCTGCTGTATATCCACAGCTTTTGCCGCTGACGAAGCCAAGTCTACATACGATACCAGCGACGGCAGCTGTTCGGCCGCCAAAGTGGTATACGAGTATAAGCCGGACAGTTTGTTCCGTGTCAACGTGCAAATGGGTTATGTCACAGATATAGCTTTAAAACCGGGCGAGACCATTACGTACCTTGGCGCCGGCGATACTAAGCGCTGGCTTATCGACCAGTCTTCCGTCGGCTCGACATCCCATATCTATATCAAACCGCTGGCAAAGAATATCGCAACCAATATGATTATCAATACTAACCAGAGAACGTATCGCCTGTATCTCGTATCCGTGACATCCAACTATACGCCGATCGTGGAGTTCTCTTTCCCGGACGAAGCTTTCCAAAAAATGATGGCGCGTCCTCTGCCATGGAAGAGCAAAGAAGAAAAGCTATTCTATGACATCTATATGGAAAAGAAAGACGGCGCCTATGCCTTAAAAAAGCTGAACCGAAAATACAAGGTCAAAAAGCACGGAAAATTGGAAAAGACATTGTATCCTGCCGAAATTTTTGACGACGGTACGAGGACATACATCCTCATGCCTCAGTCCAATAAATACGATTTACCGGTGTTATACAACGTCGATTACGAGAACAAAATGACCCTCGTAAACTATCGCATCAAAAACGGATATATCATCGCCGACAGGGTGTTCCGCAAAGCCCGCCTTTGCTATACCCCGAAAACATACCTGGACATCCTGCCGTCTGACGTGCTGTACGGAGGTGCAGAAAACTGATGGATATAAAATATTTCATCTCAGATTTACTAGAAAACCTAAAAAAACGCTTTAGGAAAACGAGTTCGGAAGAAAGCGACTGGAACACGGACTATGAAACGTCGTTTTATCAGCAGGACTATCCCAATGGCAAACAAGATATACCTACCGGCGCCCGTCCCCAGAATCCGGCAGACGGAGAGCTCTATATACCGGACGATGAAGAAGACGAAGGAAGCCGTGCCGATCGGCTGCGCAAAAAACATATCCTGACAGCCGGCGGCATCGTGGCCTTTATCGCCGCGGCCTCTATGGCCTATACCACGCTGGTACCGGATACGCCGGATGCATCGAAACAGCAGCAGCCGCAGGAAACTACCGTATCGGCCCGGGCAGGCAACAAAGACTTGCCCAGCAAGTACAGCGACATCGCCAAATATCAGAACAATCAAAAACCAAAAGGAAAAGAATCCAAGGGAGGGAATGCAGCTGCAAAATCCCATGCGGCGCCAACGGAAAGCCAGCCCGTTGCCGTACGGCGCAGCCGTGCAGCCAGCAGTTCATCTTCCTCGTCGGCTCCGTCTGTAGCAGCTGCCCGTCAGCCAAGTATTTCGGCCGAACAGAAAGCCGCCCAGCGGGCAGCCGCCGAAGCACAGAAAGCCGAAGAAGAAGCCATGAACAGCTCTATCGCATTTAAAGTTGCCGCGGCGGTGACCAATGCCGTCGCCGGTACCGCTACTGTACAGGCCGCGGAACCGCAGCCGAATGAAAATTTGTTTTACGACGCCGGGGATGAAACGAACGGACAGTATGCCCTGCAGGCAGGCTCCGTTATCCCTGCAACGCTCCAGACCGGCGTATCTAGCGACATGCCAGGCGGCGACGTCGTGGCCCTGGTACGTCAGAACATTTATGACAGCCTGACGGGCACGCATCTGTTAATCCCCCAGGGCAGTAAAATCATTGGTACGTATGGTCAGGCCGGAGCACGCGGCAACAAGCGAATCGGCGTCGTTTTTGAACGCATCATTTTGCCTGATGGTTCCAGTCTGGAACTCCCCGATCAGAAAGCCATAGACGGTACAGGTACGCCGGGGCTGATTGACAAATATACCACCCACTCGTCCACCCTATTTAAGACCGCATTTATGACGGCCCTTCTCGGCGCCGCCGCCCAGTCGGCGACAGGCAATACCAGCGGCGATGACAACCGAAGTCCGGGCCAGGAAGCCGTGGCCGGCGCCGTAGCCGAAGTCATGGAAACGGCCAGCGACCTCATCGACCGCGACGCCAATATTGCGCCGACAATCACCATTTCTCCTGGTTATCAATTTAACATTTTTATCAATCAAGATTTATTGATTGGTGAGTACGTTGAATAGGTTTGCACTCTTTTTCTGTTGCCTGCTTCCTGCCGTCGGCGGCCTCTGGGCAGGAACGCAGAAATTTGCACAGTTGATTCAGTATGATACGCAGTTTCTCGGCCCTCCACTGCTGCAGTTTGGCACAACAACGCTGTATGCGCCATGGAAATTGCTTACGTGGTACGGCATGTACCGCGTCTACGTCCCCGGACTGTTTAAAGACGTCATGATGTATCCCATCGGTGGCATAATCCTATTCTTCGTACTGCTTGTCATATTTCGTCCGCAAAAGCAGCTCACAAGCCACGGCAGCGCCCACTGGGGCACATATAAAGACCTAGTGCGCATGGGCCTTATTTCCGGCTCCGGCGTTGTCGTAGGGCTCTATGACAACACCCTGACCAAGCAGGCAACGGCCTTGCTCCGGTACCTGGAAAATAAAAAGAACGAATCCGAGAGCTACGGTGAAATGTCCTTTGACAAGCATCTGGAAAAAGAACGGGCCCGTCACGCACAGGTCCTTGCCAAACTCACCTTTCAGCGAGACATGGCAATCCCAGGAAGCAAACCGTCTATGGCCTTGGATAAAGAAATCGCTAAGCACCGCAGCTGGCTGGAAAACCCGCCGGCATATAAGCCGAAAAAAGGCTCGTCGGCGTACCTTTGGAAACGCCTGTATGACACAGCCTTTGGGATTTATACCAAACTCCCGCACTTTTACCTGCGGGATAACCAAAGCCGGCACGTCGTACTCGTCGCCCCTACCCGATCCGGGAAAGGTGTCGGCGTCATCGTGCCAACGCTTTTGGGAGGCTGGAAAGAATCGGTCATCGTCAACGATATCAAATCGGAAAACTGGGGGATCACGGCAGGATATAGAAAGAAAATGGGCCAGAGAGTCATCAAGTTTGAGCCTACCTGTGCAGACGGCTCCAGCGCCCGCTGGAACCCGCTGGACGAGATACGGATCGGCACGCCCGAAGAAGTTTCGACAGCCCAGAACATCGCGAATGTCATCGCCAATTATGAAGGCAAAGAAAACGCCGATCACTGGATCGCCAATGCCGCCAATGTCATTACCATGGTCATTCTCCATCTGAAATACGCCCATTGTACAGACAAACTTCATTACCCCAATCCACCGAACCTGTACACCGTTGCCAGTTTCCTCAAAGCAGCAGCCGCTCCTACGGTGCTGGAAGACGGCACCATCGACGACGCAGAATACAGCGTACAGGATTTCGTCACGGCCATCCAAGGGCTGCAGAACTATGAACATGTCCCCAAAAACGGCATCGACATTGAAGAATGGGATATGAAGCAGCAGGCCTATGTTACCCGGCATTTTACGCCGGATGATCTGCACGCCTTGTATCCTGATGACTTTATCGGCCCGTCGGAGGCGCCGTACACGCATCCCATTATCAATCGGGGTTTTATCGAAATCGCAAAGAAACCGGATAATGAACTTGGTTCCATCATTTCGACAGCAAATACGGCTCTTAAAGAGTATTTAGACCCGGTACTTACCATGAACACGCGGTGCAGCGATTTCTGCATCGACGACCTTATGAAACATCCCAGACCTGTATCACTATACCTTATTACACCTCCAAGCGATCTTTTACGTATGTCACCTATTTTCCGGCTCTTCTTCGAGCTCATGGTAGGCCGTCATACGAGAGAAATTGCCGAATATCAAAACGGCAGGGCTGCCAAGCCGGCATACCTGCATAAATGCCTGCTCCTGATGGATGAATTTAACAGCCTGGGCAACCTCAAGCGTTTTGTATCTGCTTTCGCATTCACGGCGGGGTACGGACTGAAGGGTTTTCTCGTCATGCAAGGCCTGGATCAGCTGTTTAAGACCTACGGCAAGGACAATGAAATCCTCATGAACACCAGCTTGCAGATCTATTTCTCGCCAAACGAAGACAAAACGGCAGCGTACCTTGAAAAAAATCTCGGTAACCAGACAATCATTGCCGAATCCGTGTCCGATACGGGCCAATGGTTTAAGAAAAACATTTCCCGGAGCGAGATTTCCCGTCCCCTTATGACGGCCGAAGAAACGCGGCGCCTGGGTGACAACGAAATCATCTTTGCCCAGAATAACCCGCCCATTTTAACGCAAAAGATCCGTTACTACGAGCAGGATTTCTTTACCCGCAAACTTGCGGACGCGCCTTACGTCAGCGACGTGCTCCGTACCGGCGGCAGAGCCGAAACCATCAATGCCAACCCGCGACGGGAAGAGCGTCTTGCACAGCGCCGCCAGAAGCTCAAAGAAACATACGGACTAATCCAAGAGAAAGAAGGTGAAACCTATGGTCTCTCATGTCAAACTCCAACAGCTCATGAGGAAACAGGAACTGCTGAACGAACGGCGGCGGAAACAGGAAGCAAAACTCCGGGAATCCATCAAAGCGACCAGCAGCGAGCTGAGGGACATCAATAAGCAAATCGAGGAAGAAAAATATGCGGTCTTGATCCGGCTGCTCCGGGAAACGGGCTTACCGCTGGATAACACACCGCTTATTATTGGCATCGCTCTGGAAGCAAAAGACATGATGGATTCTACCGATGAATCTGTAAGGACTGTCGCCATCAATAAATACACGGACCGCTATCTGGCATTTCAGACAGCCCGAGCCCGGGCGGTACAGGCCGCCCCAGCCCCACCGACAGAGGAGTCGGCAGAAGAACCCCATCTGGACAATGCTCCAGCAGACAGCCCCACACGGTATTACGCAGAGGGGATGGGTTAATTGGCAGCTATGATCAACAGCTCCCTGCAGTCCTTGTGGGGCGATAAAATGTCAGCACTGATGGAACGTAAAGACATTACAGAAATCTATGTCAACGACGACGGCTATATCCGGTACCAGTCCTACAAAGAGGGAAAGGTTAAAACGGACCTGTACATGTCACCCGACCAGATCCAGGCTATTATCGAAATACTTGCCGGCCAGGTAGGAAAAGTCGTGAACGAAGACATTCCCAGTATTTCTACTGAAATCCGGGGATACGGGGCCCGGTTTCAGGGCGAGATCCCGCCCATTGTCCGCAATCCCCAGTTCAACATCCGTAAAAAGGCCGACAGGATTTTTACTCTTGCTGAATATGTCGCAAACGGCACCCTCAGTCCATATTACAAGGACTATATCGAAAAAGCCATTGCCGACCGCAAGAATATCCTCATCGTCGGCGGTACCGGTACCGGAAAGACGACCTTTCTCAACGCCATATTGGAAGCTATCGCCCGGATCTCTCCGTATCATCGCATCATCTCACTCGAAGACTTGCCGGAGCTGCAGTGCCCGGCTGATGACTACTCCCCTATGTTTACCAAACAGGAGACAAACAGCCAGGGCATCAAATACAACATGACCCGATTGCTGGCAGACTGCATGCGAAGGTCTCCTGATAGAATCATCGTCGGCGAAGTCCGGGATGGCGCCGCTTATACCATGTTGAAAGCCTGGAACACAGGACATGAAGGCGGAGTTTGCACAGTCCATGCCAACTCTGCCGAACTTGCCCTTACCCGTATCCGCAGTTTAGCCCGGGAAGATCCGGACGCAGCCGGCGACATCAATGACCTGATTGGCGAAGCCATCGACGTCGTTATCAGCATCGTCCATACCGACCTCGGCGGCGGCCGGAAAGGCCGTGTCGTGAACGATATTATCGAAGTCAAAACGTATGACGACGTAAAGCAAGAATTTGTTCTCCGCCATGTACCAAATAATACTGCGCTGAAAAGTGCTATATAGTGCTACTTCGTGCTTATTTGTGTCAAAACGTGTCGTTTTAGCACAAATTGTGCTTTTACATCATATCCAATTTGTAAGGAGGTTTTCTCAATGCACACCAACAACACCCTGCACGCATTCATTGTAAAGCAGAAAGCTGCCATGCAGCGCCGCTATCTGTACAAGGTAGCCGGCCTGTCTTTATTCCTTTCTACGAGTCCTATCTTTACCTTTGCCAGCGATGTCGGCATTACCGATACAGCCGACGTTGATTCCTGGCCTTGGACAAAGTTTTTAAACTCCCTTGCCGATCAGCTTACCGGCCCGCTACCGACTACACTTGGTGTCATGGGGATTGCAGCCGCCGCTATCGCCATGTTTGCCGGACACGGCGGAGCGGGTACACAAAAATTTATCATGCTCGTCTTTGCTATCTCCATCTGCTTATTTGCACCTAACTTTGTGGAAATTATTACGGACAGCGCCGGCGGCGCCACTATTTATGGAGGATAAGCCATGGCAGAAGAACTCCCCGAAGGCTACGAAGCACCGTTACACAGAAGTCTCACAAAACCCCTCTATTGGGGCGGTGTCCCCCGTAATATCCTGCTGCTTGAAGTAGTCATCGGCGTCCTGGGCGGCATCATTCTAAAGACCTTTATCGTCCCCGTCTTGGCCTTCGGCGTACATTTTATCTTTAGGTACCTGGGAACGCAAGACCCATATTTTCTTGACGTGTTCTGGCGCGGCAAGGATTACGAAAGCTACTATGAACCCTAACTCATCAAATCACAGTAAACTGCTACAGGAGGTGATATCTTGTTTGGATTTGCCAAAAAGGCAGCCGCCGCTAAGAAAGCTCTCGAAAAGCACGAAGCAGCGTATACCAATAAAAATGGGGTCTTTACCCAGCGTTCGCAGCTTGAGAGCCTGATACCCTGGGTTGCCATCGATCCGGACGGGAAAGACGACATTAATCTCGTTTATAACCACGACTATGCATTATTCACGGTCTTTAAGTTCCGCGGCCCCGACATGGACAGCGCTACCAAGACAGAACTCATGCAGTTTAACTACCAGTTAAACAATGTCATGAAATCCCTGCCGACCGGATATGTGCTGTATTTCGACGCCCACCGGCATTTTGCGACAGACTATGACTCGTCGGATATGCCGACGCCCCTCACGCAGCTGATGGACGACGAACGGCGTGATTACTACGCAAGCAAAGTCCATTTTGATACAGACTACTATTTTGTCGTCTATCAGGCGCCGCCAAACTTCATGGCCCGGAAGTTTTTAGATTTCTTTGTCGAAAAGAGGAAAAATACCGCAAAGTTTCAAGCGAATGGGCGTTTGTATTTCGAGTACATCGACAAGTTTCGCGACCGGTCGATGCAGATCAGCAATATGCTGGCCCTCATCTTTAACCGCAACATGGAACAGCTCAACTGCGAGGAAACACTGACCTACCTGCATTCATTGGTATCTGACCGGCGGTTTACGGTAAAGCCGAATCCTATGCGGTTTATTAAAAACTACATTACAGACGCCGGATTCATTGGCGGCCGCAATCCCCAGCTCGGCAGCAAGCATATGAAAATCATCACGATTTTAAACTTTCCGCCAGTCACGACGCCCGGCGTATTCGATGCATTGAACGCGCTTAACATCGAATACAGATGGGTCAGCCGGTTCATCTGCTTGTCCCGCACGGACGGCATGGAAGAACTGTCCCATTACGTCAAGCTTTGGGGACAGCAGGTCAAAGGCTTTTTTACCTACATCCGGGAAGCCATCACCCAGACAGAGCTGCAAGGTGCTATCGACGAGTCAGCCGTAGACAATAAAGAGGACGCCATGGCAGCCCAGCGCGAACTCGGCGCAGACTTCGTGAGCTATGGCTATTACACCATGACGCTCATCGTCATGGACACGGATAAACAGGCCTGCGCAGACAAAGCCAATCGCCTGTTGGAAACGTTGAACAGCCTGGGGTACACAGGATTTATCGAAACGGAAAACTCCGTCGAAGCCTGGCGCGGGACCCTGCCTGGCTGCTACAAGTGCAACATCCGGCGGCCTATCGTCAGCAGCTTAAATTTTTGTCATATGGCCCCGACCACAGCCGTGTGGTCTGGAGACAAAAATAACGAACATTTAAAGGGGCCTGTCCTGCTCTACACCGATTCCAGCGGCTATACGCCGTTCCGGCTCAGTCTCCATGACGGAGACGTAGGGCACACGCTTATCGTCGGACCGTCCGGTTCCGGCAAATCCGTACTCCTGAACACCCTTGAAGCGCATTTCCAGAAATATGCCAACTCCAACGTGTTTATCTTCGATAAAGCAGCATCAAGCCGGGCTCTAACCTACGCCGTCGGCGGTCACTTTTATAATTTGGCCGCAGAAGGTATGCAGGACTTATCCTTTCAGCCGCTCGCGCATATTGACGATGAAAAAGAGATGAAATGGGCTAAGGAATGGATCATGGCATACCTCGTCCAGAAAAACGTTACGGTAACGCCGCAGGAAGAAATTTACGTCTGGAACGCCCTAAAAAGCCTTTCTGTCATGCCCCAGGAGCAGCGGACGCTGACAGTCTTCACCGAATTTGTACAATCCCATGAAATCCGGCAAGCGCTGCAGGCGCTTACAGCTAAAGGAAGCTATGGGAAACTCTTTGACAATAATACGGAGTTTTCCGGTACCGGCAGCTGGCAGGTATATGAAATGGAAACCCTCATGCAAACTCCGGGCATTGTCGCGCCGACGCTCGACTACTTGTTTCACCGAATCGAAACCCGTATCAGTAAGGCTTCCGGCCCAAGCCTGATCGTACTCGACGAATGTTGGCTCTTTTTAGACAATCCTATCTTTCAAGCCAAACTCAAAGAATATTTTAAGGACATGAGAAAAAAATATACGTCCATATGGATTGCAACGCAGCAACTGTCCGATATTGCCAGTAAACCGGCTCTCATGGATACGGTCAATGACCAGTGCAAACACAAGATATTTCTACCGAATGGCAACGCGACGAGCGATGCCAATAAGGATTTGTATCGTATTTTCGGCTGCAACACCCGACAGACAGAAATCATCTCCAAGATGACGCCTAAGCAGGATTACTACTATAGCGACCGGGATAAGGGCAACCGTCTGTTCCGCCTGGCCCTGCAGCCATCTGAACTCCCCTTTGTAACAGCTACCAGTAAAACCGACCAAATCAAGATGAATCAGATTATGATGGCCGGCAAACAGGATGACTTCATCCATGAGTGGCTGAGTTATAAAAACGCCGATGAGGAATGGGAAAAATACCAGGTATACCAAAAACGGTACGCATCCCCTTCCCCATCCCACTGAGGACGGTGATATACACAGACTTATTTTCTTTTTTATGTCTTCCAATCTTATAGAAAGGATGATTTCACGCATGAATAAGATTTACAAAGTTATTTACTCAAAAGTCAAAAATTGTTATGTTGTAGTTTCTGAGTTGGCTAAATCCACTGGCCGTTCCACTTATCAAGCAAAGAATTCTCTATGCAACGTTAAAACATTACTGGTTGTTTCTCTTTTAACCTCGGGAATTTGTTACTTCCCAGCTCAAGCTTACGATTATCCGGGAAGTATAACCGTTCCAGGTGAAGATGGCTATACAACTGGTTCCGGCAACCTTAATGGACATGGTGAAGTCGGTATTGTTGACAATAATGGCCCTGATTTTTCACGTGCATTTATGATTGATATTGGCGACGGAAGATCCCTGGTTTATACACCTACCGATAAAACCTATACCGTAAGAAAACGAAACTCAGAAGGACATTGGGTTGACGTTACTGAAACATTGAAAGGGGGCGCCCTTTATATCGCAAACTATCATACAGAAACTTCTTCTGGTGATAGTTCAGGAGGTAATGAAACTAAATATGCCTCTTTTGAATTATTAACCGAAGACGCCAAAGGCTTTTTAACTGGAACTTCAGGCGGAGCTTCAGGCGAGGTTGAAGGCGATCAGCATGTCACCGGCTCCACCACGACCGACGGTGATCAAAACGTCGGTGGCAGTCAGGACGTTACAGGCGACAGCCACGTCGGCGGCGACCAGACCGTCGATGGCTCTCAGACTGTTAACGGAGGTCAAACCGTTACAGGGGGCCAAACCGTAAATGGCGATTCCACAGTAAATGGCAGTGAACATGTTACGGGCAACGAGACTGTAGACGGCAACCAAAATGTCGGCGGCGATCAAGATGTAACCGGCGATAGCCATGTCGGCGGTGACCAGACAGTCGATGGCTCGCAAACGGTAACTGGCGGTCAGACGGTAACCGGTGGCCAGGACGTTACCGGCGACCAGACGGTTACGGGCGACTCCACTATCAACGGCGACCAGCATGTCACCGGCTCCACCACGACCGACGGTGACCAGAACGTCGGTGGCAGCCAGGATGTAACAGGTGACAGCCATGTCGGCGGCAATCAGACAGTCGACGGCTCGCAAACGGTAACCGGTGGACAAACCGTTACTGGCGGCCAGGATGTGACCGGCGACCAGACGGTTACGGGCGACTCCACGGTAAACGGTGATCAGCATGTCACCGGCTCCACCACGACCGACGGTGATCAAAATGTTGGCGGCAGCCAGGACGTTACAGGTGACAGCCACGTCGGCGGCGATCAGACCGTTGACGGTAATCAAGATATTGGTGGCAATTTGACTGTAGAAGGAAATAGCACTACTAATGGCAACTCCACTATCCATGGAAATGAAACGATTGACGGGAATTTAACAACGAATGGGAATTCTACCACGCATGGAAATTCTACTGTCGATGGTAACGAAAATATCATGGGAGATAGTCATATTTGGGGTTCCCAAACCATTGATAAAGACCAGACGGTCGGTGGAGATCAAGATGTCGAAGGTGATTCGTCTATTCAAGGAAATCAAGAAGTCGGCGGCAACCAGGATGTCGTCGGAGACTCCCATATCCAAGGCAACCAGACTGTTGATAAGAACCAGACGGTCGGCGGTAATCAGGATGTCGTCGGAGACTCCCATATCCAGGGCAGCCAGACCGTAGACCAGAATCAGACCATCGGCGGTAATCAGGATGTTGTCGGTGATTCCCACATCCAGGGCAGCCAGACGGTCGATCAGAATCAGACGATTGGTGGTAATCAGGATGTCGTCGGAGATTCCCACATCCAAGGCAGCCAGACAGTCGATAAAGATCTTTCGGTAGGCGGCAACAGCCACATTAACGGAAATCAGGAAATTGATGGATGGCAGACGGTTCATGGTAATCAGGTAGTCAATGGGGATCAGGCCGTTGATGGACACTTGACAGTCAATGGCGGCGCGACTATCAGCGGCGACACCGTAATGAACGGCAACCAAGTTGTCAATGGAGACAGCACCATTACTGGCAATAGTTACGTAACCGGCAATCAGTCTGTCACGGGTAACAGCCATATCAGCGGCAGCCAGACCGTGGACGGGCAGCTGACCGTAAACGGCGGTGAAGTTATTAATGGAGATTCCACAATCAACGGAAATCAGACCGTCACCGGCGATTTCCAAGCATCCGGAAACGCTACAATCGGCGGTAATCTGGTAACCAGCGGTAACGCGGACATTTACGGCGACCAAACGGTATCCGGCAATTCTACTATTGGCGGAAATCAAACGGTAAACGGCCACTTCACTGCGAATAACGGAGAAACGATTTATGGCAGTTCGGAAATCATCGGCGATTCCCATATCGCTGGAAGCCAGACCATCGACGGCAACCAAACTGTCGCAGGCAACAGCCATGTTCAGGGCAGCCAGGTCATTGATAAAAACCTTACCGTCAACGGCGATGGATATGTCAAAGGCAACCAGACAGTCGACGGCGATCAGCTGGTTCAAGGCAACGCTGCCGTTCAGGGCAGCATAGCCGTTGGCAAAGACCTTATTGTTAAAGGCAATGCCGAAGTTGATGGAAATCAGCTTGTCAAAGGCGATTCCGCTATCCAGGGCAGCCAAGCTATCGGCAAAGACCTCATTGTTCATGGTACGTCATACGTCCATGACACAAACGTTGACGGCAAGCTTAATGTATCCGGCTCCACCTCTCTTGGCGGAACCTTGGAAGTTACCGGCCCTGTACTTATGCACAGTGATGTTGCAGTCGGCGGGAACCATTATGTCGCAGGAAGCCAGGAAGTCCTCGGAAACGGCATATATCATGGCAGCGTAGCGGTAGGCAAAGACGTTATGGTCGGCGGCAGCGTAGTAGCTAACGGTAACGTAAGCGGTAATAATCTGTACGCTGCAAACGATGTCTTTATCGGCGGACAAAGCCTCAGCAGCCGGTTTGGCTCTCTTGACAGCCGCATTAGCAAAGTCGGCGCAGGTGCAGCCGCATTGGCAGGCCTCCATCCGCTCGATTACGACCCGCTCAATAAGTGGGACTTCGCAGCAGGCTACGGCCATTACAGCGGCGCTGACGCCGTAGCAATCGGCGCTTACTATCGGCCGAACGAAAATACGATGTTTAGTCTGGCCGGTACGGTTGGAAGCGACGAAGACATGCTGAATGCAGGACTTAGCATTAAATTCGGTCCCGGCACGGCAGGAAAATCCCGCGCAGAGCTGACAAAACAAGTTGCAGAAATGCAGGAACAAAACGCCAAACTCGCGCAGGAAGTACAGACGATGAAACAAGCGCTGTATGCACTGGTCGGTATGGTCGACATGACGAAAGTCAAGGAAATGCCGGATGTACCGCAGGATCACTGGGCGAAGGATGCTGTGGATCATCTAGCCGGCAATGGGGTCATTGAAGGATATCCTGATGGAACCTTTAAAGGTGACAAGACCATGACGCGCTATGAAATCGCAGAAATGCTGTACAAAGCCTTGCAAAAAGGCGCTCAGGTAGATCCTCAAATGCTCAAAGAATACGCACCGGAGCTGGAAGCGCTTCAAGGCCAGCACAAATAGTGCCGGTTCATGCTTATGTGTATCAAATCATGCTGAATAGGCACAATTAAATACATTAAATATCTTTGGATATGAAGAAAGGCCGCTGCAAATGCGGCGGCCTCCTCCATATTCATTTAAACTTCTTGTGCCATACAGTCTTCCAAAAAGACTATTGCGATATATTTTTAACGGCTGTGGAGCACAGCGGCTAAAAATGTACCGCAACGGCGGTCTATATGTCTAGGAAAGGAGCTTGTACTATGGAAAACTTGTCTAAACGAGCTTTACGCATTGGGATTATTGCTGGCAGCATGTGTATATGCACAGCTGCCTATGCAGCGATCCCGGTTATCGACGACCAAAACATCCTGCAGCAGCTGAAAACTTACGAAGAAACAGTAAAAGTCGTCACCAATACAAAGGAACAAATCAGCCTGCAGCTCAAAGAGCTGGAAAAACTTCCCTCCCATATTCTCAATGGATATAAGCAGACATTGGAAAACGGCCGGGAAAAAATTGCAAGTATCCTAAAAGAAGAAGGCACACTGCTCAGAGCAGACGCTGCCGAACAAGTGGATGTCACGCAGTATATCCAGAGCCATATCCCTGGTATTGTCGGCAACGATCTGCCCCAAACCTTGCAGTCCGCACGTTCCGCCAGGGCCGTAACGCTGGCAACACTCATGAATAACAACGAACAGACACTCAAATCCTTGCAGCAATTAATGAAGGAATTAGATGACGTCAACGATGCCCTAGAACAAGCCATGGAAGACAGCGCCAACGCGACCGGCGCCATGCAGGCCCAGCAGGCAGCGAATCAGATAGCGGCCTTACAGGCCCGTGCCCAACAGATCCGGATCACCATTCAAGGGCTGCAGGGGCAGCAGCAAGCTTTAAAACTGCAAGCGGAAGCCCAGGAAAAGAAAAATCAGCTTGACATGCAGGAAGCCCAGGGAAAAGCGGAAAAAGAAGTTATCGCCGAAATGCAGCGTAACACTGTAGAATACGCACCCGTTTCCAATCCATGGAAAACATATGGCAACCTTAAATTCTTCTAGCGAGGTGGCACAATGGACTTTTCAAATACCACAATATTCAACGATATTCTCGTCTTTTTCGAGCGAGCCAGTGTGACGGGCATGTTAAACCTTCAACCCCATGCAAAATACTTAGTCGGCGTATTGGCAATTATTGATTTATGCACTACATGGACGCTTTACGAAGGCGAACTTCGCATGAGCCAGATGATCAGCAAAATCATGAAGCTTGGCGCATTCTTATTTATCATTATGAACTGGGCCGAAATCAACTACGCGATTATGGCGTCTTTCCAGTATGCCGGCCTCACTGCCGCCAATATACCTACCGATTCCGTCATACAGCCTTCCAATATCATTGATAACGGCTTCAAAGTAGTTTCAAATCTCATGGACGGCTTGTCCAGCGTTGGTATGTTTAACTTTGGTAAAGCCCTCATGTACCTGATCACGATCGGCCTTGTTCTTGTCAGTTTTTTCTTCATGGCAGTTCAAATTCTCATTACAAAGATAGAATTTAACGTATTCGCCAGCCTAGCTGTTATTCTACTCCCCTTCGGTGCTGTCAGATACACCAATTTTCTCTGTCAGCGCTGCATATCTGCCGTCTTTGCCTTTGGTGTCAAGCTGATGGTCATGTACTTTATGATCGGCCTCATCCAGTCTATGGCCGGTACTGTAGAAGCCATCCCGGAAGATGCCGTAACCTTTGCGGACATGTTAAAACAGGCCGTCGGCTATGTTGTTCTCGGGTTCCTGACATGGAAAATCCCCAATCTTGCTGCCATGATGATCCAGGGCACGCCGGCCCTGGACGTTTCGCCAGCTGCCTTAAAGCAGTACAGCCAGCAAGCCGCCGGCATGCCCCGCAGCGCTGCCAGCAAAGCATTCAGCGCTTACGGCAACCATCGGGCTACCTTAAACACGGCCCGGATACGGGCAGGCGTCATCCCTGGTACAGTCGGCGGTACGCAAATCGAGCCCAAAGGCCGGTCCGTAGGCATGGAATACATGCGCGAATTGTTCCGGCAAAATATGGCAAACTCTATGGTCGGCAAATCCATCCGCCGCGGAGCCAACAATTCCTTGTATCACTCCGAAGACTGGGTAAACTGGAAAACGGGCAAATATAAACAGGATAAGCAGTCGAACCGCAACGATTTCAATGACCAGAACTGAGGTGTTGTATGTGAAACGTATCCTCAGTTTGCTCTTTATATTTACTATGTGTTGGGCCTCGGCATTTGCTTACCCGCCCGTCAGCTCCGGAACCGTTACCGGCCCCTGGATGGAAGACCGCGGCAGTTACAGCCACCACGGCCTCGATGTCGGCATCCCCGAAGGCACGCCCATACGAGCTCCCTTTGATGGTTACGCCGAAGGAGCTCCCGGTAATGGCTATGTATACTGGGTATTAGTTACCAGTAAAAACGGCGACGCATGGCTTTTTGGCGATTGTGCATTTGAATCCGAGAACTGCGCCCGCGGCGAAGTCAAAGCCGGCGACATCATCGGCTACGTAGGCGGTGCTTACGACGGCCCATATGGCTATTCCAGTGGTGCGCATATACACTTTGAATATCACCCATTTGGCTATAATAACGGCATGGTAGACCCAACGCCATATCTGCAGGCGTTGGGCGTAAGCCTCGACGGCTACGTCGGCGGCGACGGGGATTTTTCCGGCGGCCTGTACGGAAAAGACGATAAAGGCGTCCCCTGGGGCGTGGAAGGGATGTATGAAATCGGCAACGACTTTAACAAAGTCATCAAAGATTTTTCCACGGCTGCCAATAAAGCGTTTACCTACCTGCAGCAGTCCATCTTCGCCTACCTGGCAGCTCTTTGCATCATTGACTTGGCGCTGCCTATTCTCATCGGCGGTATGGTCATTTCCCGCCAGCAGCTTATTACTAAAATCATGAAATATGCCGGCCTAATGGGTATCCTCTTATGCTGGCAGCAGTTTACGGACAATATCGTCTTGAATTTTATTACATCCGTCGCCGGCACATATAACGGCGGCCTCGATGAAATTTCGGCCAATATGTCGCAGCCCCAGCTTCTCCTGCAGCACGGCATCCGCATGATAGCGCCGGGCCTCAACAAAGCGGCAAGCTTCACGACCTATGAATTTGTCAATAATATTTCTACTGTTCTGACTTTGTACGTCTTTACGTTTTTAGTGATGGGCGCGTTTATCTTTCTCGCCCTGTACGTCACCATGGTCTATATCGAGTTTTACGTCTCAGCCTCTCTCTGCACGGTCACCGTCCCATTTGCAGCCTGGCGCATGACCCAGTTCTTGCCCGAAGGCAGCGTTGGCCATATGATTTCCTGCGGCCTCAAACTACTGTTGCTGTCTATCATGATTGGCTTTTGTGTGACATGCATTAAAGACGCGCAACCCCAGGAAATTTTCCAGGCAACGACAACGCAGGGCGTAACCAGCGGTACCGGCCAGACGATCGGCCCGGCAGATCTCGTCGCCATGGCCGACGAAAAGGCAGATAAGTATGGTATCCCGAAAAATCTGTTTGAGGCCATTATCCAAACGGAAAGCAGCTGGAACCCGCAGGCGGTCAGTCCTGTCGGCGCCCAAGGCTTAGGACAGCTCATGCCGGACACGGCGGCAGAACTCGGCTGCAGCGATCCCTTTGACCCAGAACAAAACTTAGAGGCTTCTGCAAAGTACGTCAAGCAGCTCTATGACATGTTTGGCGATTGGGATCTAGTTCTGGCGGCTTACAACGGCGGTCCCGGAGCCATTTCACCGGGCAGTCCTCTTCCGGACTGGGCTACGGATTATATTAACCATGTAAAGTCCAATCTGGACGGCACTTATGTATCCCACAGTCCAATCACAGCTGAACAACTTACTAAATATATCCGGTTGTGCCTGGCTATTTTCGGATTGATCTTTTTGACATGGAAAGTGCCGCGATCCATTATGCAGCACTTAGGAGGCCCCATTGAATTACCACGTACTTAAACACCTTTCTAAAGCCCAAATTTGTATGGCTGCCGTCCTCGCGGCGGCGGCAGCCATGCTCACGGCCAATACCTTTTTTGGCCCTATATTTTATACCAACAGGACGGCATCGGCGCCGCGCGGCATCTACCTTGCCGTGCCCGGCCAGGTAAGCTACGGCGATTATGCTATCGTCGCGTCGCCGGCATCGATACCGGATATCCATATACAGCAAGGCGATTTACTGCTAAAAAAAGCGGCTGCCTTTCCAGGCGATACCTATGAAATGACAGCCAGCCGCCTGGCCGTAAATGGCCGCGTCTATCCCGTGTATCACCTGCCGTACCTGCCGACGCAGCCTGCGGGCAGTTATGCTGTCCCGGAAGGCACTATCTTATTTCTCAACGACCCGGTCATTTCACTGGATTCGAGATATTTCGGGCCAATTCCCCAGGCTAATATAAAAAAGAAAGTCATTTTGCTCGTCAATTACGATGCAATCCATTCATATTTTTAGGAAGTGATGTCATGAAACGCAAACTTGCAGTCCTGCTCAGCGCAACCCTCATCATTACCTTATCAGCCGGCCTGGTATCTGCCGATGCGAGGCGTATCCTCCGTCCAGGCGACCATGTCATTGACGTAAAGAGGCTGGCGGACAGCGTGAAAGAAACAGCCCAACGGGCCCAGGAATATCAGAACCAACTGGATAAGTACAAGGATATGCTGATCCTGTATTCAGGCCTGCCGGAACTCAATCAAAAAGTAAACGAAGCTGTGCAAGCCATGCAGACGCAGCTTACCGGAGCCAGCCTGGTTCTTAAACAAAACCTGTCCCTTGACGACAGTATCCTGCGCAAACGCCCCACAGCAAATGAGACCTATCAGCCAAACCAGATACGGGAATACCAGCAAAGCCTGCTCAACGAGCAGCAGCTTGCAAACAAAGAGGCCCTAACAGTGTATCAACGCACATTACAGCAGGCCCAGGAGAGGGAAGAAGCCATAGCAGACATTGCCGCCACGGATACGGACGGCATCGTCGGAACCCGGCAAAAAACAGCAGCCATGGCAGCGCTCCAATCCCTGCATGAAACAGACGAAGCCCGTGCCGCCGGCGCCGCACTTATCAACCAGATCGAAACAGACGAAGCGCAGTACGCAGACATGAGGCGGCAGCAGGAAGAAACCAAGCTGGGGCAATTTTATCTGTATGATCCCTATAACCCGTCAGACTACGACGAGGACCATGCGCCTCAGACAGATAATTTCGGATTCCTGTCTACCCGGGACACGGGAACATAAAAAAAATCGTCCATGCACGGCGCATGGACGATTGCCTATTATTGATCTTTGAACTTAGATACATCCTTCCAGGGATTCGACGGCGGCCCAGCCGGTACAGCCTGTTTCAGCATGTTGGCAATGGATTTCCGTTCCGCGATTCCCTGCTGCCACTGCTTTTCCCGCTGTTCCACAGCCGTCTTGATAGATTCCAGCTGCGGAGCCAAGGACGAATCGCTTTCAGCGTATTCTTCCATTTCCTTCAGCTTGGCGTTAACTTGATCCATAATTTCTTGATTCTTCTGCTCTGCCGCTGAAATAGCCTCATCCTGCTTCTGCAGGTCTTCGGCATTGTACGTAAAGTCCTTATTCGTCCGGACCTTAACGTTTTCTGCTTTTACAGCTACCGCCTGCTTCATGAGCTGCATGACTTCGGCATGGGCTTTATCGAATTTCTCTTTTTCCCCACATCCGCCCAGAATCAGCATACACAATACAAGCAATCCCACTAATACGCTTCTTTTTTTCATTTTCTCCACCTCTCTAACTAAGAAATCAACCTGCGCACGGCCAGCCGGACAGCCTCGGCTGAGGAAATCCCTTCTTTGTCACAATATGACATAAATTTATCATACTGTTCCTTATTTAAATAGGTCACTACCCGATACTTTTGTTTCCGGGACTCTTCTTTCCCCATATGCTCCGTCTTGGCCGTTGACCCATGCACAGGATCGCCATCGGCAAAAAAATCAGTAATCTTCTTTCTCTTCGGCAAGTCTTCAAACATATTATCCCTCCCAATCCGATGTTATTTCATGTACTAATGAGTTGATTTCTTCTGCGCTGCGCTGATATTTCCGTTTTAGTTTAGCGCTCTTGCTTTCTTCCAGGAGTTCACTCACCGATCGGCCTTGTTCATACGCTGTCTTAAATGCAATCCGGCTGCCAATAATCGTCTGACACAGTTTAAAATGGTTAGGTTTGCCATGGATATACGCCTGCATATCCCCTATCCGTTTCGTGCTCCGCGTATCGGCATTATTAATCACAACATGACTGACAAGATGCAGATCCGCGATTTCCTCTGCTTTTTCAAGAATTTCTTCAAACATCTGCAGCCCGTAGATTTCCACAGCCGACGGCGCGCATGGCGTCAATATGTAGTCCGCAAAAAACAGGGCTTTTCGGTTCAGCGGGCTGTCAAAACCGCCCACATCCACAACCAGATGTCCCGGTTTTTGTTTGAACCAGGCAAACAATTCCGGCAAATGCGCTTCCGGTACTGGTTGCTGATAGTCAAACTGGCACTGGCTTTCTGCTATAGAATAACACGATATCGCCGGCAATCCTTCCCGTATCCGCTTGCAGTTAAAAATAATGCTTGAATGCTGCTTATCTAAATCCAGCAGCTCCGCGCCCAGCTCGACCGCAAGATTTGTCGCGAGCGTAGATTTGCCAGTACCGCCTTTTTGATGTGCTACGGTTAGTATCATATTCCATCCCTCACTTATTTATGAGTACTATCAAATGCTTCCAGCCAGCCACGGATGAAGCTCACTTCATCATCTGTCATGGCATCCAATTTGTCTCTCATAAACGCCAGGTCCGCCTGCCGCTTTTTCAATGACTTCAGATTATCTGAAGACTTGCCGCTATAAATCCAGTCGATGGAAAATCCCATATCCGCTAAGGTCTTCATTACTCGGACCGATGGCTGCCGGGTTCCCCGCTCAATGGCAGATAAATAGGATTGACTGATTCCTAATTTCTCGGCAAACGTGATCTGGTCGTCCCCATAACTTAACCGAACCGCTTTAAACCGCTTGCCGATTTCTGTTTCTGTTGATGTCAGCATCAATTCCCGTTTCTTGTCACTATCCATAATTCCACCTGTGTTAAATTCAATGTTGATTTTATACTATTTGTAATATTTTTACCTATATTTTATCACAAAGCATCTATAAAGAAAAGGGGGTTTTATAAAAATGTACACAGTATATATTGCCGAAAAACCAGATATTGCGCGGGCTATCGCAGCCCACATTTGGCCTGACGGCACGTATCAAAAAAACAAATATGATATTACAAAGGGCGACACGGTTGTCTGCTGGTGCCACGGCCACATCTTGCGACCGAAAGAACCGGAAGAATACGACACTGCGTATAAATCCTGGTCAGAATATCAGGTATTTCCTCCCAAATGGGCGGTTGTACCTATGGCGAATGAAAAAGACTTGCTGACTGCTATAGTATCCCATCTCAAAAAAGCGGACGTCGTAATCCACGCCGGCGACCCAGACAGGGAAGGGCAGCTCCTTGTCGATGAAGTCCTGAGATATTGCGGCTACAAAGGCCCGGTTAAACGCCTGTTAATCAACGCAAAAGACGACGTCAGCATGCAGCGGGCCTTCGCTTCCATGGAAGACAATAAAAAATATGAGCCACTATATGAATCTGCCCTGGCCCGGCAGCAAGCAGATTGGCTTGTCGGCATGAACCTGACCCGTGCGTATACCACTAACGCGCGCAAATCTGGCTATGATACAGTCTGGCGAATTGGGCGTGTACAGATCCCGACGCTGGCTCTTGTCGTGCGCCGGGAACGGGAAATCAATGCATTCAAGAGCAAAACATATTACGAGCTGCTAGGCACATTTGCAAAAGACAATATCCCATTCAAAGCAAAACTCGTACCAGATGAGGACTTGCCTATAGACGAAGAAAACCGTGTTCTCGACGAACATGTCTTAAAAGCAGTCAAGGAAAAAGTCAGCCAGGCAAATGCAACGGTAGAAACGGTAGAAGAAAAAGAAGGGACAAAGCAGCCGCCACTCCCTCATTCGCTCGACACGCTGCAGGTCCTGGCAAATAAAAAATTGGGTCTGTCACCGGGAGAAACCCTGGCAACAGTCCAAGCCCTTTATGAAAAAAAATACGTTACCTATCCCCGGTCGGACTGCAACTACATCCCATCATCGCAAAAAGATGATGCCCAGCGCATCTTGGTCATGCTGCAGAACTACGGCTTGCCGGCAGCCATCACCGCCAATCCAGCCATTACTTCCAAAGCTTTTAATGACGCTAAAGTCACGGCTCACCATGCTATCATACCGACAGGCGTTGAACCGCAGGATTTGAATGACAAAGAACTTAAAATTTATCAGCTGATCGCCGAATATTACTGCTACCAATTTTATGATCCCTACCGGTTCAAAAAGGTCTCATTTACGATAAAAGCTGCCGACTGCTTGTTTAAGGGTTCCGGCACACTGCCCATTACATTGGGATTTATGCAAATATACGGAGAAAAGGAAAAGCCAGAAGACAATGCTGTCCTGCCAACACTCAAACCAGGTGATGAAGTAACTGCGGACTATGCCATCGCGCAAAAAAAGACAACGCCTCCGAAACGGTTCACGGAAGGCACGCTTCTTGCAGCGATGACCAACATCTGGCGGTTCATCGCATCGGATAACCCAAACCGAGAAAAACTCAAAGAAGTGAAAGGCATCGGCACACCGGCAACCCGCGATCAAATCATTGCCAAGTTAGAAGCTACAAATGGAAAAGGCCATAAATTAGAACCGTACATCACCAAAAAGGGAAAATCTACAGAATTAATCCCGACGCCTATTGGCTGCGCGCTCATCGATACGATCGACCAGAGCCTTACCTATCCGGACACCACAGCAGTCATGGAGTACGAGCTGTCAAATATCGCATCCGGCAAGATATCCCGAGACGCCTATATTACAACAGTCATCGACCTGGTAAACCGAAACGTCACGCACGCTGAAACGGTGGTATACCCGGCGCCGCCAGGCAAAAAAATCTTTGCCTGCCCCATTTGCAAAACCGGGCAGCTCCTTCGCAAATATTCCGCCAAGCATACCATGCACTTCTGGATATGCAGCAATAAAGACTGCATATCGCCGGTCACCAAGCAGACCGTCTTTTACGAAGACCATGACGGCGAGCCAGTCCTGGCCTTCTGCCCTCACGACAATGCCCCTCTGTCCCGCTGGAAAGGGAAGTACGGGCATTTTTGGAAATGCAGGGTCTGCAATAGCACATATAACGATGCTAACGGTAAACCGGATTTCACTAAAAAGAAAAAATCAGCTAAATAACTAAAAAATATATTAAATCATGCCATATCGTGCCTATCTGTCACAAATAAGCACGATATGGCATAAATTAGCATATAAAATAAAAGAAAGGACATCCGTCATGAACGAATCCACAGGATACACAGAAAACAGGGAAGACGAAGATCCAGCTGTTTCTGCATTCGATAAACAACACGACAACGACATGCTGCCCAACGTACCTGAAGATGAGGATAGCCAAACGGAGACAGTACCGGACGCTACAAACTTGCCGGCTCATCCTATCCGCTCACCATCCCCCACTTTCCCTCCGGAAGATACTCCAGACGATACACTATACAATGACATATTCCGGGAACAACGGCAGCCAGAGGAACAAAAGCTTCCAGATCCTCTTATAGGAGAAGCTGAACATCAGGCTGCACCTGAAAAATTGCCACGGGACAGCCCGCAGTTACTGGACTCTATACAACAACTGGAAAAACTGTGTGCAAATTTACAGGATAGCCTGACAGCGTATCAAGCATTTACAACGACTTTAAACGAGACAGACGCAATCCTCGCCGAAACGCTGCATACCCTGTCAGCAGAAACCCAGGCCATGACAACCAACCGGCAGGCTTACGAAAAAATCATGACAGAAATGAGCAGGACGGCTCATTGGTTGGAACACACCAATAAACGATATACGGAAATGATGGCTGCTATGCCGATACAGGCCGAAAAAGCCTATACCGGCATGATCCAAAAGCACGCTGCCAACTACCAAAATCTGATGATAAAATTAGGCAAACTCATTGAAACCAAGGTGTTAAAACCACCGAAAGCAACCAATTACTATGCTATTGCCGGCATACTGATTGCACAGACCATAGCTTTGTATGTGTTACTAAAATAGGAGGTGCTATGTATTGGAAACGCTCACTCCGGAAGACTACAAGCTCCGCATAGAGCATTTACAGCAAATTAAAACCGCAATGCCCGAAATCTGGCAGATGATTACCCAATCGCGCTGTTGCCCATCTTACATTGGCTTGACAGACTACTGCCGCTTTGAAGCCGGCTATCAGTGTGAAACATGCTGGCTTGCCAATCTGCCAAAAGATCCCGAAATAGTTCCCGAAGCATAGCGGTATTATGGCATGTTTATTATGGCTGTTTTGCGCGCAAAGAAAAGGACTTCCGCTTAGTTTTGCGGGAGTCCTTTTTCTTTTATACTTGCGTTTCAGCAATTTCTTGTATCTTTTCCATGGACAATTTTGTAATCCGTGCAATCATATCATAGGGCAGACCTTCTCGCAATAATCCTAATACGATTTCCTCCTGCGCAATTCGAGCTTTTTCTTGTTCTTTACGGAGTTTTTCTTGGGCGATTCGAGCTTCTTCCTGTGCAATCCTGATATTCTCCATCATGGAAATGTAATCCCGACGGGCTTTTTCCTGTATTTCATACTTTCTGCGCAATTTTTCGTCTTGTGTAAAATACATCTCGCTTTTCATCGCTTCTTTAATAGCCGGTTCGCTCATCGCCAACACCTCCCGTTCCTCATCGCTACATTGGTTAGAAAAATAGGCAATCCACTGTTCCGATTTCTTCAGGTTCCGTATATCGCCAATGCGGATTTTCTCCAATTCGATAAAATGCATTTCCAAGTCATCCAATAGCCGGTCATTCGTCTCGTCATTGCAAATATGATAGGAATGATGGCAGGACGTATATTCAGGAAACGCATTGAAATCCATCAGGTTAATGGAAATCGCCTGCATAAGTTTATTATATGGCTCGCCTTCATGCAGTTCTCCACTGTACATTTTTGACCAGTAATACAACGAACGTCTCGCCATATCCGGGTCTTTGCATACCTGCACTTCAATATTAACCTGCGTGCCGTCATTCATCCTTGCCCGTATATCCAGAACAGAAACTTTTCCATCCTGCTCAATCGGGGTTAATTCTTTATCCAGAAAATCTAAATCCGTAAATACATTATCTTCGGTTCGATTCAAAATACTGTTGATAAAGCTGAGAGTAAGCGTCTTTCGTTTCACGTCGCCCAATAAATATTTAAAGAATACGTCGTTCAGCCGGTTTAATTTCATATTATCTTACCTCCCTATATGTATTGTACCATGCTTTCTCTGCAAAAAACCATCATATATCTATATAGTACCGTATAAATTCTTCTCCTTGTTCGTCCCCGTTTGGCTTTCGGCAGGTATTAAGCCAATCCAATACATATTGTATCTGCCCATCTGTAAGGCTTTCCTGCGTCCCTTCCTCATAATCAACTCCTGTAAATAACACGTCGCCAAAAATTAAATCGGTATAGCCGTTTTGCGTGAAATAGAAATTCGGCTTATTTCCGTTCATTTTGCCTTCTTCATTGACAATCATGTCAATGCCATTGGCGACGGGTACGATTTCAATTCTCCCCTTTACAATCCGCTGGGACGTCTTCAAATCATCTTCTATAATCGTGACCCTTGGATTCCTACCAACTTTTTTGATAACTACTTTAATTTTTCCCATACATATGCCCCCAATCGCTACAATCCCATCGTTAAAGCTTTATACGTCACCTTTGCAATACAGTACAATAAAAATCCACCATTGATGAGCAGGATAGCTTTTAATATATTCTTGTCCTGTCTTCTGATTCTTTCTATCATTTTTTTATGCCGCCGTTTTCGCATAGCCTGCCGCAGTTCCTTCCGTTCTAAATCTATGGAGTGAAGCAACGCCGCAACCTCATAGCCGTTATTGTTTGTGTAATCATAAATACGTTTCATAGAGACCATCTCCTTGTCATATTCTAAGGCATTGCCTTCGGTGGCATAAAAAAAATACATTCTTCCGCCGATGCAAGGACGGCGCAGCCGCACCGTTTATCCTTGTATCGGCGGAAGAATGTATTATGATCTAGCCGCGAAGGCACTTTATTTATGTCTTTTTATTATGACTGTTTTGGCGATTTTTTCACAAAAAAAAGTGCTCCATGACTATGCATGGAGCATCTTCAGAATACATCACTATGGCTTCCAGTTCGCAATAAATCAAGAATTAATTCATCTTTTTGAATCGCATAAATCAACAGCCAATCTGGCTGTATATGACATTCTCTAACAGAATCCTTACCCATATAATGAATCAGCTCATGGTCATGATTCTTCGCAGGCAGGGGTTCTTCGTTCTGTAACTTGGTAATGACCTCCATCAGTAAATCCTTATTTAATCCCCTCTTTATAGCCCTTTTATAATCCTTCTTAAATTTCGTGTGGTATCTAAGCTTAAGCATCCAAATCCCTCATCAGCTCATCTACAGTATCAAATGAGTTTGACATATTTATCCCCTCATGCGCTTCTTTTATAATGCTCAATAACTCATCTGACAATGGATGTGAATTAGTCCGCAAGGTAGGTTTAAACGGTAATCCCTGTTCCCGAACAGCTTGCGATAAGAAAATTGTTATAGCAGAAGATAACGTAAGACCCATGGCAGCAAACAGTTTTTGGGAGTCTTTTTTTAAGGATTCATCAATTTTAATTGTTGCGCTTACAGTTGCCATATATATCACCTCTTGTGGATATTATATCATATAATACGTCTATAGTACATATAAAATATGTACTATAGATGTATTATAGCTTTATATATTATATGTATCCTAACTCACATAAACTTGTAAAGGTACCGTCACCAATAATAATATGATCTAAAACAGGTATTTCCATGACTTGGCCAGCTTGGAAAATTTTTTGCGTTACGCTAATATCGTCACGGCTAGGCGCCGGATCGCCACTCGGGTGATTGTGTACTAAGATAACCGCAGCGGCATTGTACTGTAAGGCCATTTTAAATACTTCGCGGGACTTTGCTAAACTCGCATTAATTGTCCCCTTAGTCAGTGTCTTGACCGTAATCAGTTGATTTTTACAAGTCAGCAGGGCTGCTCTAAATTCTTCTTGTGTCAAACACCGCATGTCTTCCATGACATAATCTGCTACTGCACGGGGCGTACTAAAGTCCGGGGCATATAATTTTACCCGTTCCTTGTGCAGTCTCCTTCCCAGTTCTACGGCAGCGTATAATATTTCGGCATTGCGCTTGCCAATACCGTCAATCTTGTTCAAATCCAGTACATCCAGTTCACTCAAATCGTATATATTTTTATGCGGCAAGCTGTCCATTACATTTTGCGCCACTTGATTAGTATTGACTCCGCCTAACAATACAGAAAGAAGTTCCCTATTGCTTAACGTTTCCGCTCCATACAGCGCCATTCTTTCCCGTACTTTCATTGGCCATCTTCTCCCTTCATGGATTTATGTTCTGGCATGTGCCTTCGCGCTTTTTCTAAACGCCGCTTTTTCTGCTGGGCAAGGCCGGCAACGCCGTATATTTAGCCTTGCCCAGCAGGAAGAGCGGCGTTACCCTGCCAATGGAAGGCCTGCAAATTAATTCTATGTATTAGGGCTGTTTTATACTGATTCGGCACGAAACGTGCTTAAAAAGCATATTTCGTGCCGAATATGGTTAGTCCCTCATGAGGTCTTCCCAGTAAATAGACCTTGTCGTATCCGAAAAGCCGTAAATCATTCTTTCAATTTCCGCTCTCATTTGCCGTACTTTTTGAGTTTTTTCTTCTACGTTTAGCAAATCATATTTCAGCCTTTCAATTTCCTCCTGCAAATTATTTTTACGTTTCTGTATCATTTGAATCCACCCATCGCTGACAATCCGAAATGATTTTTCCTTTCGTATCAGCAAGTTATCCTTCTCAGGGTCGGCGGATGAACTTAAGTATTTAGCATGATGAAGATATATGCTTTCAGCAACGACAATAGCATAGGTTGTCTTATCATATTGTATGAAGATTTTTCGATTTTTCCTCGTATATGCGTTTATCGAGCCTATAGCCTCAAAAAATTTTTTATTACAGACTTTGCCATCAAATATTTTGATAATTTCCGCTATTTTATCATATACAGGTAATGTATCTTCGTAAAACTCAATGATACTTTGCAGGATTTGTTCTTTTTCCGTCATTCCTGTCCCTTTCCTTTCTTTTCACAAAAATCAAAATCATTTAACAAAATACGCCAGTATGACTTATCCTTGCCGTCATCGCCAGTAAACTTTACATGCTCCATGTTGCCTTTTACATTGATTCGGCTACCTTTCCCGAAATGGTCAGCAATAATCTCCGCCTTTTTCCCGTACGCCACTATTCTGAAGTACTGCGTTTTTCTTTCCTTTGAAAAAAAATCATAATAGTTTTCGGCAATCGTAAACATCGCCATGGTCTTTTGTTTTGCCGTAATGCGTACATCGACTTCTTTAGTTAGATTCCCCAAAACTTCAATATGATTCATACTATCAGCTCCTTTAATATATACCCAGGCATTGCCTTCGTTGGACCAAAGAAAAATACATCCAGCGGCAAGTGCAAGGACGGCTTTGCCGTACAGTTTATCCTTGCACTTGCCGCTGGATGTATTATGATCCAATCGCGAAGGCGCTTTATTTGTGTCTATGTATTAGGACTGTTTTCGAGTCAAAAAAGGCGGCCTGTAAAAAGCCGCCTCTATGGCAATCATCTTTAAATCCGTTCATAATGTGTCCACATGCTAATAATTTTAATTACTTTCTCATTCTCATAAACTTCATACACCAAGCGGTGTTGCAAATTAATTCTTCGTGAAAATAATCCTTGCAAATTTCCTATCAGTTTTTCGTAAGAAGGCGGGGTTTGATACGGGTTTTCTCGAATTAAGTCAATTAGTAGTTTGGCTTTGCTGTCCAGATGAGCCGCCTTTAATTTAGGAATATCTTTGACCGCCGCTTTTGTATACTTAATCGTGTACACCTACCATTGTACCTCGCTTTCGTCCATACATTCAGACAATGGCGTATCTTTGCCCTTCATCACCTTTTCTTTCATTGCTGGATTCGAAAGAATCTTTAACGTTTCCACCATACTATTATATTCGTCTTCACTAATAACAACGGCATTGCCTATCTTTGTATTGATATTGATGCATTCATTATATTTAACCGCATTTTCCAGTAAGGAAAATAAATTTTTTCTGAAAGAAGTAGCATTGGTATGTAACATATTTATCACTCCTTATATGTACATAATAACGTACATATTTTATTCTGTCAATCCATAGCTTCAATGTCGCACGTATTGCATGTTAATCCCGCACTTCGAGCATATGCAATACATGCTTTATTTACAGCTACATTTTTGTATACTTCATCATTTGCGAATAATTTGGCTTGGCAGATAGTATGTTCTCTCACTTCCAACATAGCAGTTAACTTTCCTTCTTTATTTACGACCACGACAATCTGCACATGACTGCCGATTCTCCGGGCATATCCGGCAGAACAGTTTTTTAATTCTATGGCCGCTTTTTTTAGTTCTGACTTTCGTTCAATGCACTTAAAATTATAGCCGTTAATATTCTTCCGCAAAGATTGTTTCAGCTTTTCCGATATACCAAATATAACTTCCCGGTCATCCTGTCTCGCTACGGCAACGGAAAGCCAATCATGCAAATGAGACAGCGGCACATCTGCTTTGCAAAACTCTCTTTTTGTAATTTTATCTGCACACTCCCATAACCGCAAGGTATCTATATACAAATCAATCTTACCTGCTATATGTTTCCATGTCATGACCGACATGTACTGTGCATAAAAGGTACGGATAAACTTACATATCTGCATGACTTTTTGTTTATATGTATCTATATTCCAGTATATATTTCTTCTATCCACAGGGGGTTCCATGGAAATAAAAGTTTTGCTGGCCTCATTTGCCATAGCAAGAGTAGGAAGGGAATAGGCATGCATAAACGCAAATATGTTTTCATAAGTGAGATTACGGCGAACAAACGACGTATTGGGCAATCCCAAAACCTGTAATACAGCTTGCTGATATGACATCCCTTCCTTTTTCATTATCTTCTCCACATGGATTTCCCAGTTCTCAGGCAAATGCTGTTCTTTTAACCGATATTCTTTCCATTCTTTAAAAGACAATCTCCCTATCCCATTATATGGCATCACTGGTGCATCCCAGAACCGCACTTTTCTGGCAATAGCCAAGATGCTTCCATACAGCCGACATGATTCATTTCCTTGTAAATAAAACGCTTTTCTGCTGTACCCTTTGTTAACCATATGCTGATTTATGCAAGCACGTAATTTTCGCAGTAATATAGTCAGATTTCCGCTTTTTATAATGCGGCGGTAGTGAAAGAAAGACAATGCGGTTTTCTGCCACATTTCTTTCACATCGGTGTAATATCCTATCGCCGTTTCGCCAACAACAAGACCCTCAACGATTTGTTTCCAATCTGCTCTTTCGTCCTTGATATTAAACGCAAACACTTCTTTGACATTCTTATACCATTCGATTTTTTCTTTTTCACAATCAAAGCGCATGCCATCATATGTAAGCCGTACTTCTATTTTATCTTTAAACTCAATGACCGTCATGTATAGTCGATACGGCAAAATACTTCTGTCATCGGTCGTGAACATGATTTCACGTCCTATGCCCGTATGCTTCCTGCCACAACACGGGCAAATAAGTGATATTCTGCGATACCACCGATTAAACTTAAACATACCGCCGCATATATCGCAGTACGCATAATAGATACCGCTATATCCACTCGCTTTTTCAGCGACAAATACTGTCGGCGTCCCGTATCGCTGATAGTCTGGCACCCGTGCGCCGATGCAACATTCAGCAATTTTTCTCATCTGAATCACCGTCCATATCTACATCGGCAAACAGGCTGTCTGCATCTTCTTTCGCTTTCTTCAAATCTTGTGCAATGGCTTTGGTTTCAGCTTTCTTCTTATTTTCCGCCTTGATTTTCGCTTGCTCCGCTTTGCGCTTCTGTTCTTCTTCCTGTTTCCGAGACGCTTCATCCGCTAACAAAGCCTCCCTGTGCTTGTCTAACAGCCGCAAGGCTTCATCTAACGCTCGCTCTTGTGTATCGCAAAACGCCTGTAAATACTTTGTCTTCTCCGGCGTTTCTGCATGGTCTTTATCATATGCAATAAGATTATTAATTACATTGATAAACTCTAACTGCATCGAAAACGCGGTTTCCATCGCCTGTACTGTCGATAAATCTTGTTTTACAAGTCCCATAGCTAAGCCTCCTTTGCATTGCTTTCGCTGCCATTGATCCGGTACAGCGGCAGCGGGAAAGCAAGGGCGGCAGAGCCGTACCATTTACCCTTGTTTTCCCGCTGTTGCTGTGCCATACTTTCGCTGCGAAAGCACGCAGTTTAGGCCTGGGTATTAGGGCTTTTACAGGCGAATTGTCAAGCTAAGTGCAACTTTTTAGAGTAATGTACTTCGTATGGCGT
>ENA-OWPN01000776-OWPN01000776.1-human-gut-metagenome-genome-assembly--contig:-NODE-776-length-37510-cov-18.465572_pt1 | contig 37510 bp, 30 predicted proteins | sample MGYA00248266_ERZ651850 | MGnify/ENA primary metagenome ERZ651850 (study PRJEB26924, sample SAMEA4378296) | human gut metagenome | biome: human gut; feature: human-associated habitat; material: faeces... | reverse complement strand
ACAGGCATTTGAGGAGCTGAGGTGTGAGGTTTGGGAAGCTGAGATGCGTCATTGGAATTACCGAGATGTGTAGTCTGTGATATTAGGTGCATTACTAATTGTTAATCAACGTTATTATATATGGAATAAATTGTTCCTATTGTAGTATAAAACGTTCAAAATCGTATAATTTATAGAAAAAAAGCTTCTAAGGAGAACAATTAGACGTGATTTGTTTATACATTTGTGAGGTTGCTTATGTAACTATTTTGAATGAACAAACAGCCTGGTGCAAATGTTAATAGGGCAAAGTGAAATTGAGTGATGAAGGACGCGACTTGGCTGGTAGAAGATTACACGCGACGACTTACAACTTTACTAGATAATAATTAAGAAAATAGAATATAAAAAGATTGCTTATGTCACAGATTATTGGACATATCTCTCAGGTTATCGGACCTGTTGTAGACGTCTATTTTGAAGGTACGGAGGCAGAACTGATGCTGCCAAGCATTCACGACGCACTGGAAATAAAAAAGAATCACGGTAAGAGGCTGATTGTAGAAGTACAACAGCATATTGGTGAAAACACCGTAAGAACCGTAGCTATGGATAGTACGGACGGCTTGCAAAGAGGTATGAAAGTTTACCCGTTGGGCGGACCAATCACTATGCCGATAGGAGAGCAAATTAAAGGCCGCTTGATGAATGTAGTAGGCGACTCTATCGACGGAATGAAAGAGTTGGATCGTGCCGGTGCATATCCCATTCATCGCGAACCCCCAAAATTTGAGGATTTGACTACTGTACAAGAAGTCCTTTATACAGGTATCAAAGTTATTGACTTGTTAGAACCCTATAGTAAGGGTGGTAAGATTGGTCTGTTCGGTGGTGCCGGTGTGGGTAAGACTGTACTTATTCAGGAATTGATTAATAATATTGCCAAGAAGCAAAATGGTTTTTCCGTATTTGCCGGAGTAGGAGAGCGTACCCGTGAGGGTAACGACTTGTTAAGAGAAATGATTGAGTCCGGTGTTATCCGTTATGGTGAAGAATTTAAAAAAGGAATGGAAGAGGGGCATTGGGACCTTTCTAAAGTAGACTATAATGAAGTGGCCAAATCGCAGGTATCTTTGATATTCGGTCAGATGAATGAACCGCCGGGTGCACGTCAATCCGTTGCATTGTCAGGTTTAACAGTGGCGGAGTCTTTTCGGGATATGGGCTCCGAATCGAACGGTCCGCGTGATATATTGTTCTTTATTGATAATATTTTCCGTTTTACCCAAGCCGGTTCTGAAGTATCTGCATTGTTGGGACGTATGCCTTCTGCTGTAGGCTACCAGCCGACACTGGCAACGGAAATGGGTGCTATGCAAGAACGTATTACTTCTACACGTAATGGGTCTATTACTTCTGTGCAAGCTGTTTATGTACCGGCTGATGACTTGACCGACCCTGCACCTGCCACAACTTTTACACACTTGGACGCAACAACCGTATTGAGTCGTAAGATTACCGAACTGGGTATTTATCCGGCTGTTGATCCATTGGAGTCGACCTCGCGTATTCTTGATCCGCACATTGTAGGGCAGGAACATTATGAAGTGGCCCAACGTGTAAAACAGATTCTGCAACGTAACAAAGAATTGCAGGATATTATTTCAATCTTGGGTATGGAAGAATTATCCGATGCTGACCGTACGTTGGTGAACCGGGCACGTCGTGTACAGCGTTTCTTGTCCCAACCGTTTGCTGTTGCCGAACAGTTTACCGGAGTTCCCGGTACAATGGTTTCCATAGAAGATACTATCAGAGGCTTTAAAATGATTTTGGATGGTGAAGTGGATTATCTGCCAGAACCGGCTTTTTTGAATGTAGGAACTATTGAGGAAGCGATAGAGAAAGGCAAGAAGTTGTTGGAGCAAGCAAAAAAGTAATCGGAGTATTTAATTTTCAATAGACTAAAGAGATGAAGGGACTGCATTTGGATATTGTGTCACCGGATAAGGAAATATTCAGTGGTGAGGTCAACAGTGTTACTTTGCCGGGTACGCTTGGTTCGTTTACTATATTATCGAACCATGCGCCTATTGTGTCATCGCTGGCAACCGGTGCATTGGCTTATGTTACAACGGATGGAGAAGAACATGTGCAGGATATTCATGGCGGTTTTGTGGAGATGAACGGCAATAAAGTTTCGGTTTGTGTAGACTGACCCTTTTGATTTCTAACCTTAAAATGATTTGACGTGAGTATTACAAAACGAAACTATTTGTGGCAGGTAGCGCTCTTGACCGTGTTGGTAGGTGGTATAGGTGGCTGGGTTTACTATTCAGTATTTCCGCATCATTATTTTGGTGGTTATCCGCTGATACCGATCTTCTTCTTGGTCTTTGGCGTATTTATGATAAACATGGTCGAAAGTTGCCGCTATCGGATGCCGGGACGTATGTTGCAGATATACTTACTGATGCGTGTTATGAGGATGCTTGCCTCTATTATTGTGATGTTGGTGTATTGTGTTGCGGTACGTGAGGAAGCCAAAGGCTTTTTGCTGACGTTTATCGCAAACTATCTGATATATTTGATTTATGACTCTTGGTTTTTCTTCACTTTTGAAGCTAACCGAAAGTTGAAAAAGAAAATGAGAAAAGAAAATGAAACAATTGCGTAACATACTAACCGGAGTATTATTGGTGATAGGACTGTTACTACCAGCTGCTGTGCAGGCTGATAGTATTCCTGCAGAACAAGAGAAGGCTACGGTGAACGTAAAGGAAATCGTATTCGGTCATATTGGCGATTCGTACGAATGGCACATTACTGCTTTTGGAAAAACGCAAGTTATTGTTCCTTTGCCTGTCATTCTATATAGCAATACAACGGGATGGCATATGTTCCTGTCTTCCCGTTTGGAAGAGAATGGTGGATGTTATGAGGGCTTCTCCATTGCTCCGGAAGGTAGTAGGTACGAAGGAAAATTGATAGAATATGATGCTGCGGGTAATGAGGTGCGTCCTTGGGATTTGTCCATTACGAAAGTTGCGTTAGCATTGCTTATCAATAGTGTGTTATTGCTCGTTATTATTCTGGGTGTAGCCCAATGGTATCGTAAGCATCCGCAAGGCAGTGCAGCTCCGGGTGGCTTCATCGGATTTATGGAAATGTTTATTATGATGGTGAATGATGATATTATAAAAAGTTGTGTAGGACCAAAGTATCGCAAGTTTGCACCATACTTGCTAACTGCATTTTTCTTTATTTTCATAAATAATATCATGGGATTGATTCCTATATTTCCCGGAGGGGCCAATGTCACCGGAAATATTGCTATTACAATGGTATTGGCTATTTGTACATTCCTTGCCGTTAATATTTTTGGAACCAAGACATATTGGAAAGAAATTTTTTGGCCGGATGTGCCTTGGTGGTTGAAAGTACCTGTACCTATGATGCCGTTTATTGAGCTCTTTGGTATTTTTACAAAACCATTTGCACTGATGATTCGTCTTTTTGCCAATATGCTGGCAGGACACATGGCTATGTTGGTGCTTACTTGTTTGATATTCATATCGGCAAGTATGGGACCTGTTTTGAACGGGTCGCTGACGGTAGCTTCGGTATTGTTCAATATCTTTATGAACGGATTGGAGTTATTGGTTGCCTTTATCCAAGCATATGTGTTCACTATGCTGTCCGCTGTGTTTATCGGTTTGGCTCAGGAGGAACACAAAGAAAAGGCGGGCGAGAAGGTGATAAAGTGATAAAATTGAGAATATAAAACATTAATAAAATAATCATTTAAAAACTGAAAGTTATGTTACTATCTGTATTATTACAAGCTGCTGCGGCAGGGGTTGGAGTTAGTAAATTAGGTGCAGCGCTCGGCGCTGGTTTAGCTGTTATCGGTGCCGGTATGGGTATTGGTAAGATTGGTAGTTCTGCTATGGAAGCCATTGCGCGCCAGCCGGAAGCATCGGGAGATATTCGTATGAACATGATTATTGCCGCTGCCTTGATTGAAGGTGTTGCTTTGTTGGCAGTTGTTGTGTGTCTGTTGGTATTCTTCTTATAAAAAAATAAAATTATGTCATTGTTATTACCTGATAGTGGTCTGCTGTTCTGGATGCTCCTTTCATTCGGCGTGGTTTTTGTGGTATTGGCTAAATATGGTTTTCCTGTCATTACAAAAATGGTGGAAGGTCGTAGAACCTACATAGACCAATCTCTGGAAGTGGCACGCCAGGCTAACGCCCAACTCGCCAAATTGAAAGAGGAGAGTGAAGCGCTGATTGCTGCTGCGAACAAGGAGCAGGGACGCATCATGCGGGAAGCAATGCACGAGCGTGACAAGATTATTATCGAAGCACGTAAACATGCGGAAGCCGTTGCGCAGAAAGAACTGGATGATGTGAAACTGCAGATTCAGCAAGAAAAGGAAGAGGCTATTCGTGATATTCGTCGTCAAGTTGCTGTACTATCGGTAGATATAGCAGAAAAAATTATCCGTCGTAACTTGGACGAAAAGCATGAACAAATGGAAATGATTGACCGTATGCTGGATGAAATGCTGACGGCTAATCACTAATCAGTAACCTTTAGAAAAAATGGATATAGGAATTGTTTCGATGCGATATGCAAAGGCTCTTATGGAGTATGCTAAAAGTACGGGTACGGAAGACAGGCTGTATGCAGAGATACGTATGTTGAGCCGAAGTTTTGAGAAACACCCCGATTTGCGTACTGCATTGGAGAATCCGGTTTTGCCGATGCAGGAGAAATTTTCGCTTATCTGTACTGCAGCTGTGGGAAATGCTCCCGCCGAACGAGAGTTAACCCGTTTCATTACACTGGTATTAAGAAACAGGCGTGAGTCATTTTTGCAATATATATGTTTGAGTTTTCTGGATTTATACAGAAAGAGCAGGCATATCGGTGTTGCGAAACTGACGACTGCCGTGCCTGTAAGCCGTGAAATAGAGGAACGTATTCGAAATAGTGCTTCCCATTTGTTACATGCCAAAATGGAGTTGCAGACAGATGTTGATCCATCTATTGAAGGCGGCTTCGTTTTCGACATCAACGATTTCCGTTTGGATGCGAGTATTGCTACTCAGTTGAAGAGAGTGAAACAACAGTTCATTGATAAGAACAGGAGAATTGTATAACACTAATCTAATTAATCACTAAATAAAATGTTGTCTGAAAATATAAAAGTAAGCGAAGTCTCCGATATTTTGCGCAAACAGTTGGAAGGTATTGATACCCGTGTGCAACTGGATGAAATCGGTACGGTACTGCAAGTCAGCGATGGTGTTGCACGTATCTACGGATTGCGCAATGCCGAAGCAAACGAGTTGCTGGAATTTGACAACGGTATCAAAGCTATCGTGATGAACCTTGAGGAAGACAATGTAGGTGCTGTATTGTTGGGACCTACGGACAAAATCAAGGAAGGGTTCGTGGTGAAACGTACCAAACGTATTGCCTCCATTATGGTAGGAGAAAGTATGTTGGGGCGTGTTATCGATCCGTTGGGCGCACCGTTGGATGGCAAAGGACTGATAGGCGGTGAACTCTGTGAGATGCCGCTGGAACGTAAAGCACCGGGGGTTATTTTCCGTCAGCCGGTAAACCAGCCGTTACAGACCGGTTTGAAAGCCGTTGATGCTATGATTCCCATCGGTCGCGGACAGCGTGAGCTGATTATCGGTGACCGCCAGACGGGTAAAACTGCCATTGCTATTGATACCATCATTAATCAGCGTGCCAATTATGAAGCCGGTGATCCGGTATATTGTATCTATGTAGCCATCGGTCAGAAAGGCTCTACGGTGGCATCTATCGTAAATACACTGCGTGAATACGGTGCAATGGATTATACTATCGTTGTGGCAGCTACAGCGGGCGATCCGGCTGCATTGCAGTACTATGCTCCGTTTGCAGGTGCTGCAATTGGCGAGTATTTCCGTGACACCGGTCGTCATGCACTGGTTGTTTATGATGACTTGTCCAAGCAGGCAGTGGCATATCGCGAGGTGTCTCTGATTTTGCGCCGTCCCTCAGGGCGTGAGGCGTATCCGGGTGATATTTTCTATCTGCACTCCCGTTTGTTGGAGCGTGCGGCAAAAATTATCAGTCAGGAAGAAGTGGCGCGTGAGATGAACGACCTGCCCGAAAGTCTGAAAGGCAAAGTAAAGGGAGGCGGTTCATTGACAGCGCTTCCTATTATTGAAACGCAAGCGGGTGACGTGTCAGCTTATATCCCGACAAACGTAATTTCCATTACGGACGGACAGATATTCCTCGACACAAACCTATTCAATCAGGGCAACCGTCCGGCTATTGATGTGGGTATTTCTGTGAGTCGTGTAGGTGGTAATGCCCAGATTAAGGCGATGAAGAAAGTGGCGGGTACATTGAAGATAGACCAGGCTCAGTATCGCGAATTGGAAGCATTTACCAAATTCAGTGGTGATATGGACCCTGTAACAGCATTGACTATTGATAAGGGACAAAAGAATACCCGTTTGTTGGTGCAGCCTCAGTATAGCCCGATGCCCGTAGAGAAGCAGATTGCTATTCTTTATTGCGGTACCCACGGTTTGCTGAAAGATGTACCTTTGGATAAAGTGAGCGAGTTTGAACGCAGTTTCCTCGAATTCCTTGAAAGAGATTATCAACTGGAAGTGCTCGACGTACTGAAGACGGGCGTCATTGATGATAAGGTCTGCAAGAAGATAGAAGAGACAGCGGCAAAGGCAGCCAAGCAATTTATGTAGATGGCGGTTAGATATCCAACCGCTAATCACTAACACCTAATCACTATATAAAATGGCTTCACTGAAAGAGGTAAAAAATAGAATAAGCTCCGTCAAGAGTACGCGTCAGATAACTTCGGCGATGAAGATGGTAGCATCTGCCAAACTGCACAAGGCGCAAGGGCGGATTGAGAATATGCTGCCTTATCAACGGAAGCTGAACGAGATTCTGACAAACTTCTTGAGTACAGATGTTACGGTAGAGTCGCCCTATACCAACGAACGTCCGGTAGAGAGGATAGCGATTGTGGCATTCTCGTCCAACTCGTCCTTATGTGGTGCTTTCAACTCTAATGTGGCGAAGATGTTGGAACGTACATTGGAAGACTATAAATCATTGGGTAGGGAGAATATCTTGATATATCCCGTAGGTAAGAAGGTGGAAGAAGCCGTAAGGAAATTGGGTTATGAACTGCAAGGCAGTTATCAGGAAATGGCTGACAAGCCTTCGTATGTGCAGGCTTATGAACTTGCGGGACTCTTGATGAAAGAATTTTTGGAGGGACGCATCGACAAGGTGGAGTTGATTTATCATCATTTTAAATCTACCGGGTCACAAGTTCTGACAAGAGATAAGTATTTGCCTATCAACTTGGAAAAGGTAGCGGAAGAAGCAACCGAAGCCACCGTGGAGAAGAGCCGTTTCAATAATGATTATATTGTAGAACCCTCTGCAGCACGGTTGATAGCTGAACTTCTTCCTAAAGTTCTGAGCCAGAAGATTTACACGGTTTTGTTGGATTCGAACACTTCCGAGCATGCAGCCCGTATGCTTGCTATGCAAGCGGCTACGGACAACGCCAATGAACTGATTCAGGACTTGACAAAGCAATATAACAAGAGTCGTCAGCAAGCGATTACGAATGAATTGCTGGATATTATCGGCGGTAGTCTGAAATAATTTTCTCAGCGAAGAGAAAAATATAAGAGGTTATGTTCCAAAAGGATATAACCTCTTATATTTATGTCTGCCGTTTGTCCCGCAAAAAACATCCGGGCAATTCCCTCTTTCTTCTTATATTTGTACTACCTTTACCACTCGTAAAAACAAACTGAAAAGAATAATGGAGCAGAACTCTGAGTTAGCGCTTGCATGGCAGTTCATTGAAAACACAGGCACTCATCTTTTTTTGACAGGTAAAGCAGGAACAGGTAAAACAACTTTCTTACGTAAACTCAAGCAGGAGAGTCCTAAACGCATGGTCGTTATTGCGCCTACGGGCATCGCGGCTATCAATGCAGGCGGTGTCACAATCCATTCTTTCTTTCAGCTTCCCTTCGCACCTTATGTACCCGAAAGCTCGTTCAGTACGAATGGAAAGGCCACCTACCGTTTCCGTTTCGGTAAAGAGAAAATCAATATCATACGTAGCATGGACTTACTGGTGATTGATGAAATCAGTATGGTGCGTGCCGACCTGTTGGATGCGGTAGATGAAATGCTTCGCCGTTACCGTGACCGCCACAAGCCGTTTGGCGGTGTGCAACTATTGATGATTGGCGATTTACAACAACTGGCACCCGTGGTGAAGGATGAGGAATGGCAGATGCTGAAGAAGTATTACGACACTCCCTATTTTTTCTCCAGCCGGGCATTGAAACAGACGGAATATTGCACTATCGAACTCAAAACCGTATATCGGCAGAGTGACGGAACTTTCTTGAACTTATTGAACCGCATTCGCGAAAATCATTGCGACCCTCAAGTATTGGAAGCGTTGAACCGTCGTTATCTTCCCGGTTTCCAGCCCCGAAAAGAGGAAGGCTATATTCGTTTGGTTACCCATAACTATCAGGCGCAGCGTATCAACGATTATGAGTTAGAACAGCTTTCGGGCCGTTCCTATGCTTTTCGTGCCACGATTGAGGGGAAGTTTCCCGAATATTCATACCCCACGGACGAAGTCCTTGAACTGAAAAAAGGCGCCCAAGTAATGTTTGTAAAGAATGATTCGTCCGGCGAACACCGTTACTACAACGGCATGATTGGTGAAGTTTCTGATGTTTCCGCCAACAGTATTGAAGTGTGTGCCAAGGACAGCGGCGAATCTTTCTTACTGCAAGAAGAGGAGTGGACAAATGCAAAATACGTATTGGACGAAGAAAGCAAGGAGATTGTGGAAGATATTGAAGGGACTTTCCGTCAATTTCCTTTAAAACTGGCATGGGCCATTACCATCCATAAAAGTCAGGGGCTTACGTTTGAGCGTGCCATAATCGATGCCAGTTCATCTTTTGCACATGGGCAGACGTATGTGGCTTTGAGTCGTTGCAAGACGTTGGACGGCTTGGTGCTCAGCGCCCCTCTTTCTGCAAAGGCCGTTATCAGTGACCGAGCGGTAGACCGCTTTACGGAAGAAGCCCGCAGAAACGAACCGGATGAGAATCGTTTCCATTCATTGCAACGAACCTATTTCCACGAACTGTTGTCCGGATTATTCGATTTCCAACCGTTAGAGCAAGCGTTGCAACGCTATATACGCCTGATTGACGAGCATCTTTATAAGCTCTATCCCAAACAGTTGGCTGCATACAAAGAAGAAACGGAACGTTTTCACAAAAAGGTGGTGGAAGTAGCGCAGAAGTTCGGTATGCAATACAACCGTCTGATTGACGCTGCACAGAACTATGCTACGGACAAGACATTGCAGGAGCGAATTGTTGCAGGAGCCAATTACTTCAGAAAAGAAATGGAACCCCAATACCTTGTATTGATAAGAGAACAGATTCTTGCCACTGACAATAAAGAATTGAAAAAACAGCTGAATGCAGCGAAAGAAGAACTGAATACTCTTTTCCTACTGAAAGACGACCTTCTGGTTTACGTTATGGAAAACGGATTCCACACAGCCGACTATTTAAGGCAGAAAGCGGTATTCTCTATCGGCGACCGTGCTATCTCCGGAAAAGAAGATTTGAAACGGAGAGGTATGTCGGAGGCGGTAGAGAAGTATATACGGGAGCGGAAGAAGAAAGAATCAACTGCAACTGCCATTCAAGTTCCGTCAGACGTGCTGCATCCCGAATTATACGACCGGTTGGTAGCGTGGAGAAACTCGGAAGCATCCCGATTGGGGCTGCCCGTTTATACGGTTATTCAGCAAAAAGCAATTTTGGGTATAAGCAATTTGCTGCCGGCAGATAAAGCCATGCTTGTCCGCATCCCTTATTTCGGAAAGAAAGGAGTAGAGAAATACGGAGATATAATTCTGGAAATGGTGCGTATGTACCGCAACGAAAAGGGATTGGCAGAACCGGAACTTATGTTTTAAAACGGTGTTCTGTTTCCTTGCTGCACTTCGATGCGTATGCCGAAAGCGCCGTTGGAAGATTTCATCTCGAATGCTCCCTTGAAGTTATTCCTTTCCCAAGGCAGTGCCGAATGGTTGGGTACTTTCCAACCGTCTTTGTCGTACTCGCCATAGGTATTGATGCGCATACCGTTTTTCAGTTTGAAGCTGCCCATTTGCAGATTCTCCGGTGACGACCAGAATCCGGTCAGTCCGAACGGGTTCATACTGTAAACGGTGGAATTGGTAAGTGAAAATACATTTGAAAGCCCTTGTGAGTAGATAGCGTTCGGATTAAGACGGAATAGTCTACCGTAGTCTTTGCTTGCATCCGGTATTTCTAGCGTAAACTTAGGCAGGCGGGGCGCTTCCATTTTCATTAAACTCATATCTAAGAGAAAGCCGTCGTAATTCTTCACTTCAAGCATAAGCATCCCTTCAGGTGGAGTGCCGTCGGGCAAGGCATTGGAGTGTATGCTGTCACCTTTCACTTCGCTTTGGGCGTACAGTGGAGCAGCGCTTACAAGTAATGTGATGATAAAAAAACAAATTCGTTTCATTGTTCCATTCAACTATTCTTAATGGAGCCTTCGCCAATTAATTGGCTTGACTCTTTAATCCTTTAACTCCTCATCTCTTAACTACAAAGATAAATCTTTCCAGCCATTCTCCGAATTTTCTTTAAGTAAATATTAAAAAATCAGTTTATATCCTATTCCCCGTACATTTACAATGCGGATTCGGTCGTCCAGCGCAAGTTTGTGGCGTAATTTGGTGATGAATACGTGCAAGCTGCGGGAATTGAAAAAGCTGTCGTCTCCCCAAAGGTCCAGTAAAACATTCTGAGTGTTGACTACTTGGTTACGGTTTTCGCAAAGGCGTTTCAGTATTTCCGATTCCCGGTGGGAGAGCTCCACTTCCGTATCAGCGTGTGGAGATACGGCGGTTCCTACATACGACAACCGTTGTGTGACGGAGTTAAACCGATAATCTCCTATCTCAAAGTCGGTGACTTCTTTGGGTGCCGCTTCTGTGAAGCTGAAAGCCCTGCCAGCCAGTGCTTTGATGCGTATAATCAGTTCCTGCATACCGAAAGGTTTTTTCAGATAATCGTTTGCGCCGAGTTCAAAGCCCTCTACGACATCATTGATGGCAGAACGGGCAGTAAGAAAAAGTACCGGTGTATGCTTGTCCGTCTGACGGATGTGGCGTACCATTTCAAAGCCGTCCATGCGAGGCATCATGACGTCTGCCACAAGTACATCGGGACGCAGGTCGAAGAATTGGCGCAATCCCTCTTCGCCATCGGCAGCGGTGTATATAATGAAGTCTTGTCCTTCCAGTGTATCTTTAATAATCATGGCGAGGGTTTCTTCATCCTCAACTAATAGAACTTTTATTTTATCCATCGTTTATTTGTTTAATTTTACAATAAAAGTGCTTCCTTTGCCCGGTTCGCTCTTCACGGAAACGCTTCCTCCATGTTTTTCGGTCATGGTCTTGACATAGAACAGACCGAGCCCGTAACCTTTCACATTGTGCAGATTGCCGGTGGGGACGCGGTAGAACTTATCGAATATATGTTTCTGTTTCTCGGAGTCAATGCCGATTCCACGGTCGCTGATAGCGATTTCAACGAGTTCTCCTTGTTCCGCAGAGCAGGTTTGGCGACAGCGGATGTTCACTTCCGCTTCTTCGGGGGAGTATTTTATGGCATTGTCAATCAGGTTGCTGATGATATTGCTGAAATGGGTACGGTCTGCGGTGAGGGTAAGTCCTGAGGGTTCGATATCCATCGATATATGTACGGGCTTTTCCGACTTCAGTTTATGCTGTTCGATGAGCGGTTCGAGAATGCCTTCTATGGACAGTACCTCCGGATGCAAGCGGAACGTCTTGCGGCGTTCCATACTCATGGAAAGAATCTGTTCTACCAGTCCGCTGAGCCGTTGCAACTGTTCCTGACAGATACGCAGATATTTGTCGCGTTGTATCTTTTCTTCCGCTTGGTTAAAGTTCAGCAAGGCATCGTTGGCTGCATAGGCAACGGCGATAGGGGTTTTCAGTTCATGGGTGATGTTGTTGGTGAAGTCGCTTTTCATTTCCTCGAGTGTCTTTTGCCGCAAGATAGTTCGGATGAGTACCCAAAATGCAAAAACAAGAATAATAAGGATTACGAATGAGGTAGCGAGAATTCCCGACATTTGTTTCAAAACCAACTGTGTGACGGGTTCTATCCAAAGGCGGTAACTTTGGTGGGTATTGAGGTCGAAAGCATAGTTGTATTGTTTGGCTTCGGAGCTGGGAATGTATCCGGCGGTACCGGCAACGGCAAGTGTGTCCACGAATGCGTAAGACGATTCCCGGTCGCTCGTGTAAATGTGCTCCAAGCGGTGGGGAAGTGTGATACCTCGCTCTTTCAGTTGCAGGGTCAGCAGGCTGTCATATACAAGGACATCGGGATCGGAAATAATGTCCAGACCGGAATGCAGACCTCGTTGGAAGTATATGGCGAGTTCCAGCATGCTGTTTTGGTCACGTAGAATTACATCCAGTCCATCTTTGGCTATCAAGGCAGCCCGGGGTGAGTTGTCGGAGTCCGAGGCTGCAGTGTCATCGCGGGTGATAATAGCTTGTACAGAAGAATTGTCCGAGATATTCATCGAAATGGTATCACTCTTTTGATGAATGACCTGTTGGGTGGTGGTTTCTTCTTTCCGGCCGTTGCGGTCTATACTGGTGCTACTGCGTACATAGGTTTTGTTTTGCGTTCCGTCTTTCTCGAATCCGGCGGATACGCTCACTTCTCCATGGTCTGTATTGTCCTTACGCATCCTTTCCACGCGCAGCATCATCTCGTTGTAGTCACTCATGCGCATGGCTTCTATAACATTACGTTCCAAATCATCGCGCATGGTACGGTACAATCCGCCGAGCCAATAGGCCTGATAGGAGAAGATACCCGCCAAAGACAGGATAACGAGTACGGCAATATATTTCAGAGTCAGTTTCATAATGATTCCTTTATGCTTATGCAGGCAAATATAAGGAGTTATATCGTGTGCTGTATCATGTGGTAAGACTAAATAACACTTCCGATAACAGTAGATAACACTTGGTAAGCCGATGATAACACAGGGTTACGCAGCTAATGCCGTACTTTGCAGAGGTCAATACAAAATATAATATGAAACATATGAAACGGTTCTATTTATTATCAGTAATCTGCCTGACAGGCATTAGTCTTTCCGCCCAAGAAAACACCGGCGCAGAACGTACTCTCAGTGCAGACAGTATTATAACCTCGGATGCACGTTTGGACAGCATTTACCAGAGCCTTCCCGAAGTAATGATTACCGGCGAACGTCCCGTTGTGAAAGCATCGCAGGGCAAACTGGTTTACGATTTGCCTCGCCTTATCCGCGACCTGCCTGTGGACAACGCCTATGATGCCGTAAAGGAGCTTCCCGGTGTAACCGAGATGAACGGCGCTTTGCAACTGGCAGGGCAGGGCGTCACCGTCATTCTGAATGGAAAAGTTACAACTCTCAGCATCGAACAGCTTTATTCATTACTGCGGAGTATCCCCGCAAGCCGGATAGAAAAAGCCGAAGTAATGTATAACGCACCTGCCCGCTACCAAGTGCGTGGCGCCCTTATCAATGTACATTTGAAGCAAACTTCGGACGGTCCTTCTTCTTGGCAAGGCGAACTCTATGCCAAATACCATCAGAAGTATTACGAAAACTTTGAAGAACGCGCCAGCCTTTTATATAACGGAAATAAATTCTCGGCAGATTTTCTTTACTCGCACAAACACGGCCGTACTTACAATACGACGGACAAAGATGCTGTGCACACTTTAGCGGATGGCTCGGTGCATCCAATGACAACCGATGAGGTGCGCCGCGGCCGCTCGCATACGCATAGTTTCCGGGTGGGAGCCGATTACAATATCGCTAAGGAGCATCAGTTGAGTTTTGTCTATAACGGAAACTATACAACGTTTCACAACCGGATGAACATCTTCGGTTCGCAGCAGTCCACTACCTTTAGCAACAGCACCGACTGGCTTCACAACGGACGCTTGGACTATCGCACTCCTTTCGGTCTGAAGGCGGGTGTTGAGCTTACTTATTACCGTTCTCCGTCTGACCAGTTGCTGCACAGCCGTTTGTTGGATAGTGATGAACTTGATTTCTTTACACAAGACTGTCAGCGCATCAATCGTTGGAAGATGTTTTTGGCACAGGAGCACAACTTGGGTAAGGGCTGGGCACTGAACTATGGAGTGGTCTATACCACCAGCACAGACAACAGTTACCAATATTATTATAATCCGGAGACAGGAGAACAGTTTGGCAATACAGATGCAACGTCATCGGCAACGGATGAAAATACCGGCGCCAATCTTAGCGGCATGAAGTCCCGCAAGCGGGAAGAGACGCTGAACATCTATACCGGTTTCAGCAAGAGTTTCGGCGACAAGCTCTCACTGGATGCTTCCTTGGCTATAGAACGCTATAAGTCACCTGTTTGGAATCAGTGGGATTGGTATCCTACCATCAACCTCAATTATATGCCTGCCCCCGGACATATCCTGCAACTTGCTTTAAGCAGCGATAAGGACTATCCTGACTATTGGGCTGTGCAGGATGCCATTTCTTATCTTGGCGGCGGATATTCCGAGATTCACGGTAATCCTCTGTTGAAGCCTGCGCAAAGTTACGAGTTTAAAATGAACTACGTTTTGAAAGGAAAATATATCTTCAGCGCTTGGCTCAACCACACTAAAGACTACTCGACGCAGACGCTTTACCAATCCTCGCAACGGTTGGTTGAGATTTATAAATATATGAATTTTGACTATCAACAACAAGCTGGTATACAAGCATCCGTGCCATTCAAGATAAAGAATTGGTTGAACTCTCGTCTGACGCTCATCGGGATATGGCATCACGAGAAAGACAATGATTTTTGGGATATTCCTTTCAATCGCAAGCAATGTTACGGCATAGCGCAAATGAATAATACTTTCACCCTTTCCACCCGGCCCGATTTGAAGCTGACCGTTACCGGATTTGTACATAGCAAGGCCATTCAGGGAATTTACGACCTGCCTACTTCCGGCAATGTGAATGCCGCCTTGCGTTATGGCTTTGCTAATGGAAAAGCGATACTGAACTTGTATTGTAACGATATATTTGAAACCGGACAAATCTCTCCACGTATCCGCTTCCTGACACAGAACGTAACCAATCATTATTCTTGCTTCCGTGAATTGGGTGTGTCGTTCACATATAAGTTTGGCGGTTATAAAGAAAAACAAAGGGAAGGGGTGGATACGTCGCGGTTTAAATAATGATGTGCCAGTCAATTAATGATTAATTAATTAATGATAAGTATTAGTTGGTAATTAGTTTATATCAAGGGTATCTGTCATTCAGAGCGGAGCGAAGAAGCTCTTCTCTCAAATATAGGGAGAGGAGATTCTTCGCTCCGCTCTGAATGACAGATAGTACAAGTTGATTATACCTGTTTTTTTTATGCCAATCAATTTATAACATAGTGATCAATTTATGACATGATAATTAGTTTATGATTTGAAAAAGACCTAAGGCTGAAAGCCTTTTATCATATAGCCCGGGGTAACACCCCGGGGGTATGCATATGATTAACATTGCGCCCTGTAAGGGCAAAATCTGTGAATATTGATGTTTTGCCCTTACAGGGCACAAAATATTTGGGGACAAAATGTCCCCGGGGTGTTACCCCGGGCTATATGATAAAAGGCTTTCAGCCTTAGGTTATCCCATTAATCCCTAATAATCCCTAATAATTTTATCCAATCTAATGATTTAATCTCATCCCATGATTTAATCTCATCTCATGATTTAATTTCATCCCGTGATTTAATTTCATCCAATAACCTAATCTAACCTGATAACTTAATAAACTACTGTTTTACTAAATTCTTTGTATATACCTGTATTTTCCCTTCTTTTTTGTACTTTTGCAACTTTCAAAAATCAAAGTTGTTATTTAAAGAAAAGCCCTATATGAAATCAGACATTGAAATAGCGCGCAGCATAGAACTGAAAAAGATAAAGCAGGTTGCTGAAAGTGTGGGTATTCCTCGTGAAGAAGTAGAAAACTACGGCCGTTACATCGCTAAGATTCCCGAACAGCTGATTGACGAAGAGAAAGTAAAACAAAGTAACCTGATTCTTGTAACCGCTATCACGGCTACGAAGGCAGGCATTGGTAAGACCACCGTTTCTATCGGTCTGGCATTGGGGCTCAATAAGATTGGAAAGAAGGCGATTGTAGCTTTGCGTGAACCCTCGCTCGGTCCGTGCTTCGGCATGAAGGGAGGAGCGGCGGGAGGCGGCTATGCACAGGTGCTTCCAATGGAGAAAATAAATTTACATTTCACAGGAGATTTCCATGCCATCACTTCCGCTCACAACATGATTTCAGCTTTGCTGGACAATTATATTTACCAGCATCAGGCAGATGGCTTCGGTCTGAAAGAAATTATCTGGCGGCGTGTGCTCGATGTAAACGACCGTTCTTTGCGCAGCATTGTTACCGGCCTCGGACCGCGCACTAACGGGGTCACTATGGAGTCCGGCTTCGATATTACGCCCGCATCGGAGATTATGGCAATCCTTTGCCTCGCAAAAGATACGGAAGACCTTCGCAGGCGTATTGAAAACATTATACTGGGCTTTGATTTTGACGGCAAACCATTCACAGTAAAAGACTTAGGAGTTGCCGGCGCCATCACCGTATTACTGAAGGACGCTATTCATCCCAACTTGGTACAAACTACCGAAGGGACAGCCGCTTTTGTTCATGGCGGTCCGTTCGCCAATATTGCACATGGCTGCAACTCCATTCTCGCCACCAAAATGGCAATGACATTTGGCGACTATGTAGTGACGGAAGCCGGCTTCGGTGCAGACTTGGGAGCGGAGAAGTTCTATAACATCAAATGCCGCAAGAGCGGTTTGCAACCCAAGCTGACTGTTATCGTTGCCACTGCACAAGGATTGAAAATGCACGGTGGCGTCAGTCTCGACCGCATCAAGGAACCGAATATGGAAGGTCTGAAAGAGGGTTTTGGTAATCTTGACAAACATATCCGTAACCTGCGCTATTTCGGGCAGACCGTTGTTGTTGCTTTCAACCGTTTTGCCAGCGATACGGATGAAGAAGTGGAAGCCATCCGCCGTCATTGCGAAGAAGATTTGAAAGTGGGCTTTGCCATCAACAATGCTTTTGCCGAGGGTGGGGAAGGCGCTATCGATTTGGCTAACCTTGTAGTAGACACGATTGAAAGGAAACCTTCCGCTCCGCTGCAATACACCTACGAAGAAAACGATAGCGTGCAGCAGAAGATAGAGAAGGTGGCTTGCAACCTTTATGGAGCAAGTGTGGTGACTTACAGCAGCGCTTCGCGCAAGATGATGAAGCTCATCGAAGAAATGGGCATTGCACATTACCCCATCTGCATAGCCAAGACGCAATATTCTTTCTCTGCCGACCCTAAGATATACGGAGCGGTCAATAATTTCGAGTTCCACATCAAGGACATCGTTATCAACAACGGTGCGGAAATGCTTGTAGCCATTGCCGGTGAGATACTCCGGATGCCGGGCTTGCCCAAAGTTCCGCAGGCAGAGCATATCGACATAGTGGACGGCAATATAGAGGGACTTTCTTGAAATTGAATGAAGAACCACTGAAATGAAGAACCACTGAAATGAAGAATTAAGAATGAAGAATGAAGAATTGGGAGTGATGAATTAAGAGTAAAGGATTAAGAATAAAAGAAGATAGGCTGCGTAGTTCAAAACGAACATTACGCAGCCTATCTCCTTTTTATTCTTAATTGTAGAAACTTATATATTCCTCAATTCTTCATTCTTCATTCTTAATTCTTCATTTCAGTGGTTCTTCATTCATTTAGCCCTTCCTTTGTTTTAGTAGGCGAACAGCGGGTATTCCTTCATCTTGGCATTCACGCGTGCGCGAACGTCTGCGATGACCTGTTCGTTTTCTACATTGGAGAGAACGGTTTCAATCATTTCAGCGATTTCCAGCATTAAATCTTCTTTTGCGCCGCGGGTTGTGATGGCGGGAGTACCCAGACGGATACCGGAAGTCTGGAATGCAGAGCGGCTGTCGAACGGAACCATATTCTTGTTGACAGTGATGTCTGCGGACACCAATGCTTTTTCGGCTACTTTACCTGTCAAGTCAGGATATTTGCTGCGGAGGTCTACCAGCATGGAGTGGTTGTCCGTACCGCCGGAAACGATTGTAAAGCCGCGGTCCATCAAGGCTTGTGCCAATGTAGCGGCATTCTTCTTCACTTGCTTGGCGTATTCTTTCCATTCCGGTTGCAGAATTTCACCGAAGGCAACGGCTTTTGCTGCGATGACATGTTCCAGCGGACCGCCTTGAATACCGGGGAATACGGCAGAGTCGAGCAATTGAGACATCATCTTGATTTCGCCTTTCGGAGTTTTCTTGCCCCATGGGTTGGGGAAGTCCTTACCCATCATGATAACACCGCCGCGAGGGCCGCGCAGGGTTTTGTGGGTGGTAGAAGTTACGATATGGGCATATTTCACAGGGTTATCCAGTTCGCCGGCGGCAATCAGTCCGGCAGGGTGTGCCATGTCAATCATCAGGATAGCGCCTATCTTGTCGGCAATTTCGCGCATACGTTTGTAGTCCCATTCGCGTGAATAGGCAGAACCGCCGCCGATAATCATTTTCGGTTTTTCGCGCAGTGCCACTTCTTCCATTTGGTCGTAGTCCACGCGTCCGGTTTCTTTATTAAGGTTGTATTCGCAGGGGGTGTAGATAATACCGGAAGTATTAACTAATGAGCCGTGAGAGAGGTGGCCGCCATGCGCAAGGTTCAAGCCCATGAATTTGTCACCCGGATTCAGCACTGCGAGGAATACGGCTGCATTGGCCTGTGCACCCGAGTGCGGCTGTACGTTAGCCCATTCTGCGCCGAAAATTTCTTTCAGGCGGTCAATGGCAATCTGTTCGCTTTGGTCTACAACTTCGCAACCGCCGTAGTAGCGTTTGCCGGGATAGCCTTCTGCATACTTGTTGGTGAGGCAGGAGCCCATTGCCTGCATAACTTGGTCACTTACGAAGTTCTCTGATGCAATCAGTTCAATGCCTTTGAGCTGACGTTGATGTTCTTTTTCGATGATGTCGAAAATTAAATCGTCTCTTTTCATTCTTGCTTATTAGATAAGTTTGATAATTCTGTGTTCTCTTATTAAGCGCACAAATTTAAAGGAAATAAATGAATAAACTGTAAGAAAAGTGAGAAATTTCCTATCAAAAGAACACTCCCAGCGAAAAGCTGAGCACATTATCCCGCCTGTGGAATCGTATTTGGTTGGCAAGGGGGGCTTCTTCGCCGGCACTCTCGTCGTAGATGGGCTTGTAGCTGATGCGTTTGGAGATGTTGTGCAGTCCGATGTCGTACCGGAAATCGAAGAAAACGCGGGAAATGGTTACGGCAACGCCGGCGGTGAAGCTGACGTTCAGCGGGTAGAGTTCTTCTTCAATATCCCGTTGGTCGAAATTATCAAAAGTAACCTTGCTTTGCTTGTCCCATATGTAGCGTATTTTCGGGCCGCCGAATACGGCAAGGCTGTAAGGCCCTTCTTTGATGATGTTGTAGCCGTAGATTACGGGAATCTCGAAACTGTGGATAGAGGAGGTGATGGATGCCATTTCGGGCACGCTGTTTTCGGGTGCGTCCTCCGGCAGCGGCTTTTCAAAGGTGATGTTGCAGCGGTTGATTGTATAAGACAGTTCCGGTTGCAGGAAATGGCGTTTGAAGTTTATCCGCATAAAGAACGAGCCGAAAAAGCCTATCTTGTAGTTGTTCTGCACTTCGTTGATGACAGTGCCGTTAAGCACTAAGTCCGACACGAGGAAAAGCGAGGAGGTGAAGCCGCCTTTGACGCCGAAGTTCACCCGTCGGTCATGGCGGTGGGTATGCAGGGGGTGTTCCGGTTCTTCCGTTCCGGGCACAAAGGGGAGTTGCCCCCACATGGCTGTGGAGAAAGCCAGTAGGCAAAACCCGAAAAGCAATCCTCTTTTTCCCATATTTGTTTTTGAATAATTAATGTAATGATACGCTTGGGTGTATCTTATCATTTTTTCTTCTCTACCGACCAGCCGAATTTTCCGATTTTCTCTCCCAATTCATAATAGCCTCCATGCACATAGACCAACAGGTTGGACTCTGCCAGTTCCAGTTTTCCGGTTTCCGTGTTCAGGTGGGAGGTGTCGGCACGCACATTCACCACGTCGGCTATGAACATATCGTGCGAGCCCAAGGCTACGATTTCCTTCACCCGGCACTCAATGCACAAGGGAGACTCCTCTATGAGCGGAGCGCTGACAACGGTACTCTTGCCGGGCGTCAGCTTCATCTCCTCGAATTTATTGTAATTCTTGCCCGAACGTACGCCGCACCAGTCGGTGGCACGTGCCATGTCTTTGGTTGTCAGGTTGATGACAAACTCCATGTTGCGCTTGATGATGTCGTAGGAGTGGCGTTCCGGACGTACGGAGATATAGCACATAGGCGGGTTCGTGCAAAGCGTCCCCGTCCATGCGACAGTCAGTATGTTGTATTCTTCCGGTGTGCTCCCGCAGCTCACCAGCACGGCGGGGAGCGGATAAATCATGGTTCCCGGTTTCCAGTCTTCTTTCATGAAATCGCTCAAATTATCTCTATTTCTTCTCTTTTCTGTTCTTTCTCGCAATAGTGGCATTTGATGACGCAATTATCCTTGTCTACCACATGAAACAGGGTGGGCATCGGCTCGTTGTTGGTGATGCACTTGGGATTGGCGCACTTCACGATGCCGCATAATTCGTCGGGCAGGTTCACTTCGCGTTTTTCCACCACTTCGTAGTCGCGGATAATATTCAGTTTGACGTTGGGGGCAACTACGGCGATGCGGTTGATTTCCTCGTCACAGAAGAACTTGTCCGCTATTTTGATGATACCCTTTGTTCCCAGCTTCTTGCTCTTGAGGTTGAAGCCGATTGTGATGTTGTTGCTCATCTGTTCCAGTCCGAGAAGCGACACCACTGTAAACAGCTTTTCGGAAGGTATATGGTCGATAACAGTGCCGTTTTCTAATGCGGCAACCTGTAATTCTTGCTTTTTCTCGCTCATGTGTGATTGATGTATAAAGTGTAAAATTAGAAGTATGAAGTTTGAAAAAACACACTTATTTCCCGTCTCTTCTCACGTCGTCCAGCGTAATGCCGAGCACATCGCACAGGATGGCTTCGCGGGCATAGAGTCCGTTTTGCGCCTGTTGAAAATAATAGGCTTTGGGGCTGTCGTCCACGTCGAGCGCTATCTCGTTGACGCGGGGCAGCGGATGAAGGATGCGCAGGTTGGGACGGGTGTGTTCCAGCATCTTGTTGCGCAGGATGTAGATGTTCTTTACTCGTTCGTACTCCATGAGGTCGGTGAAGCGTTCGCGCTGCACACGGGTCATGTAGAGGATGTCTGCATCGGCTATTACTTCTTCGGTGAAGTCGGTGTGTTCCACGAACTTGATGCCGTGTTCGCGGCAATAAATCTTGTACTCTTCCGGCATTTTCAGCTCTTCGGGAGCGATGAAATGGAATGTGGGGTTGAAGTGCCGCATTGCCATCAGCAGGGAGTGCACGGTGCGGCCGTATTTCAGGTCACCCACGAGGTAGATGTTCAGGTTTTCCAGTGTGCCTTGTGTCTTGTAGATGGAGTAGAGGTCGAGCATCGTTTGCGAAGGGTGCTGGTTGGCTCCGTCTCCGGCATTGACGATGGGCACTGCGGTTACTTCGCTGGCATAGCGTGCCGCCCCTTCCAGATAGTGGCGCATCACGATGATGTCGGCATAATTGCTCACCATTTTGATGGTGTCTTTCAGTGTTTCGCCTTTGGACGAACTGGTGGCTTTAGGGTCGCTAAAACCGATGACGCGTGCCCCGAGACGGTTGGCGGCAGTTTCAAAACTTAAGCGGGTACGGGTGGACGGCTCGAAAAATAGGGTGGCGACAACTTTCTCATCAAGCAGATGCCTGTTGGGCTTTGCCTCAAACTCTTTCGCCATTTCGAGCATGTAGAGGATTTTTTCCTTGCTGTGTTCGGCGATAGTGACTAAACTTCTGTTTTCCATATCGTTGATATTCTTTTTTACTTTTCGAGAGTGTAAAGGTACGAAAAAGATGTGGCGCACGAAAATGTGAGAGGACTTTTTTGAGATAAAAATGCTCGTTGCCGCCAATGACGCAGTTCATCGTCCGAAAGCACGCACCTCGTCAACCGAGACCACGCAGCTCGTATGATTCGGCGTGCGTGGTCGGGCTTCGCGAGGTGTGTACTTTCGGGTGATGAGGTGCGTGCTTTCGGACGATGAGGTGCGTGCTTTCCCGAGGAGAAAAAAGCGGCGGCAACAGCAGCGTTTTTTCTTTCTTTCTTTTATGTTGCTGCTGTTATATAAATATAATATATACTTTTTTATACGGAAAAATGGCTTATTGGTTTGGTTGTTAGTTGATTAACGTGTGTTAATTAACTCAATTTTGTTCACTGAAACGGCAGTTCCGTGAACAAAAACGACAAAAAATGGTCAAAAATGTTCAGCGAACTGCGCTTTCCGAACCTAAAAAAAGACGAAAAAAGCGGGAATGTTTGAGTGTATATACATTATATTTCCGTACCTTTGTCCTATTATTATAATCACAGAAATTGTTGAACCGGACATGATAAAAAAAGTCGTAAAAGTCCTTTGGATTTTCATAGCACTGATAGCACTGGCATGCGTTATTATTTTCTTCTCGATAGCAAAAGGTTGGATTGGCTATATGCCTCCCGTTGAAGACCTGGAAAATCCCAATTATAAATTTGCAACGGAAATCTTCTCGGAAGACGGAAAGGTTCTGGGCACTTATTCCTATAGTAAGGAGAATCGTGTGTTCGTGGGATATAACGACCTGTCTCCCCACATCATCAATGCGCTGATTGCAACGGAGGACGTGCGTTTTGCCGAACATTCGGGCATCGATGCCATTGCCCTGTTCCGCGCTGTGGTGAAGCGTGGCATCCTGATGCAGAAGAACGCCGGCGGAGGAAGTACCATCAGCCAGCAGCTTTCCAAGCAGCTGTATTCGCCGAGCGCCGATAACATAATGGAACGTCTGTTCCAGAAACCCATCGAATGGGTTATCGCCGTAAAGCTGGAACGCTATTACACCAAAGAGGAGATTCTTACGATGTATCTCAATAAGTTCGACTTCCTGAATAATGCGGTCGGCATAAAGACTGCCGCCTACACTTACTTCGGTTGCGAGCCGAAGGACCTGAAGATAGAGGAAGCCGCCACGCTGGTGGGCATGTGCAAGAATCCGTCCCTTTACAATCCGGTGCGCTACAATGAACGTTCGCGCGGACGCCGCAACGTGGTGCTCGACCAAATGCGCAAAGCCGGATATATCACCGTTGAGGAGCGTGACTCATTACAGGCGTTGCCCTTGAAACTTTCGTATCACCGTGTAGACCATAACGAAGGCCTCGCAACGTATTTCCGCGAATACCTGCGCGGCGTGTTGAATGCCAAGAAGCCCGATAAATCGGATTATCGCGGCTGGCAGATGCAGAAGTATTACGAGGATTCGCTCGACTGGGAAACCAATCCGCTCTACGGCTGGTGCGAAAAGAACACGAAGAAAGACGGAAGCAAGTACAACCTTTATACGGACGGGCTGAAAATCTATACCACGATTGACTCCCGTATGCAGAAATATGCGGAGGATGCCGTGACCGAGCATCTGAAGGAATTGCAGGACTATTTCTTCAAAGAGAAGAAGGGAGCCAAGAAAGCGCCTTATACTTTCCGCCTGACTCAGGAACAGGTGGACGAGATTCTGGGACGTGCCATGAGACTGTCCGACCGTTACCGCATCATGAAGAATGCCGGGGCTTCCGAAGCCGAAATAAAGAAAGCGTTCAACACGCCCGAAGAAATGTCCGTTTTCAGTTGGAGCGGCGAGAAAGATACCGTGATGACTCCGATGGACTCCATACGCTATTATAAATTTTTCCTGCGTGCCGGATTCATGTCGATGGACCCGCGCAACGGCCATGTAAAAGCGTATGTGGGCGGCCCGAACCACCACTACTTCAAATATGACATGGCGATGGTGGGACGCCGCCAGATTGGCTCTACAATGAAACCCTATGTGTATTCGCTGGCTATGGAGAACGGGTTCTCTCCCTGCGACCAAGCCCGTCACGTGGAATATACGCTGATAGACGAAAACGGGACGCCTTGGACACCGCGCAACGCCAACAACAAGCGCTACGGCGAAATGGTGACGGTGAAGTGGGGCCTGGCTAATTCGGACAACTGGATAACGGCCTATCTGATGAGCAAGCTGAACCCCTATGAACTGAAACGTCTGGTGCACAGCTTCGGTGTGCGCAACCGCGAGATTGTACCTTCCGTATCCCTCTGTCTCGGCCCTTGCGAGATTTCCGTAGGCGAGATGGTGAGCGCGTACACCGCATTTCCCAATAAGGGTATCCGGGTTGCACCGCTGTTCGTAACCCGCATCGAGGATAACGACGGCAACGTGCTGGCTACATTCTCGCCGGAGATGCAGGAAGTAATCAGTGCATCCAGCGCCTACAAGATGCTGGTAATGCTGCGTGCCGTAATCAATGAAGGTACGGGCGGGCGTGTTCGCCGCCTGGGAGTAAAAGCCGATATGGGCGGCAAGACGGGTACTACCAATTATAATGCCGACGGCTGGTTCATGGGCTTCACGCCGTCACTGGTTTCCGGCTGCTGGGTAGGCGGTGAAGACCGTGATATCCACTTCGATACGATGCTTCACGGGCAAGGCGCCTCCATGGCATTGCCTATTTGGGCCAAATATATGGTGAAAGTGCTTGGCGACAAGTCTTTGGGATATGATGAGAACGAAACATTCCAGCTGCCCGAAGGCTTTGACCCGTGTAAGGATAATGAATACGAGGAGACGGAGCCTGCATCGGAAATGGGGCTGGACGACCTGTTTAATTGAAAATGAGATTCGGAACTTAAAAAATGGTTTATACAATCTGCATCGGCAGCAATGAGCATAGGAAGGACAATTTGGCACTGGCGCGTAAGAGGCTGTCAGAGCTGTTTCCGAATATCCGCTTTTCTGCAGAGGCGGACACGAAACCTTTGTTCTTCCGGCGGCAGGCATTGTTTGCCAATCAGGTGGCACGCTTCATGTCCGACTGTGATGCCGACAAAGTAATGCACCATCTGAAAGATATAGAACGGGAAGCCGGAAGGACTCCCGATGAAAAGAAACAGGAGATTGTCCGTCTTGATATAGACTTGCTTTCTTGCGACAGCCGGGTGTATAAGCCGGAGGATTTGAAACGGGACTATATCGTGCGCGGGCTGGAGGAACTGGACGAAAAAGCGTAGCCGGACCGTTTCCCGAATAATAACACAGTAAATAAAGTTTTGACGATATGAAATTTCTGGGAATAATCCCCGCCCGTTACGCATCTACGCGTTTCCCTGCCAAGCCTTTGGCTTTATTGGGCGGAAAAACCGTTATCCAACGGGTGTACGAACAAGTGGCGGGTGTTCTGGACGATGCTTATGTGGCAACCGATGACGAACGCATCGAAGCTGCCGTAAAGGCATTCGGCGGAAAAGTCGTAATGACATCCGTGCACCACAAAAGCGGTACGGACCGTTGCTACGAGGCTTGCACCAAAGTAGGGGAAGGGTTTGATGTAGTGGTGAACATTCAGGGTGACGAACCTTTTATACAGCCGTCTCAACTGGAGACTGTAAAGGCCTGTTTTAACGACCCGTCCACACAGATAGCCACTCTGGTAAAACCCTTCACCGCAGACAACGGCTTCGAGGCATTGGAGAACGTCAACTCTCCCAAAGTGGTGCTCAACAAGAATATGAATGCTCTCTACTTCAGCCGTTCCATCATTCCCTACCAGCGTAATGCGGAAAAACGCGAATGGCTGAAAAACCATACATACTACAAACACATCGGCTTGTATGCCTATCGCGTGGAAGTGCTGAAGGAGATAACCTCACTTTCCCAATCTTCATTGGAACTGGCGGAGTCACTGGAGCAATTGCGCTGGTTGGAGAACGGCTATACCATTAAGGCAGGTGTCACCGAAGTGGAGACGATAGGCATCGATACCCCGCAGGACTTGGAGCAGGCGGAACGCTTCTTGCAAGCCCGAAACGCCAAATGAATACCTGACTGACAATGCCTGTGGACAGAACCATCCAACCCGAAGTGAGGAATATAGAGCACTTGGCCGTACAGATGCCCCGACGCTCTGTCATGCCCAATGGCGTACCTCTGAATGTGCTCGATTCCGGTGATAATGAAGTGGTGCGCATCGACTTGCTGATGGAGGGCGGACGCTGGCAACAGTCCCGGCCCCTGCAAGCTCTGTTCACCAACCGTATGCTGCGTGAAGGGACACGCCGGTACAATGCTTTGCACATAGCGGAGAAGCTGGATTATTACGGCGCATGGCTGGAATTGTCCATCGCATCGGAATATGCCTACATCACGCTCTATTCACTGAATAAATATCTGCCGCAGACGTTGGAGATACTGGAGTCTATCGTAAAAGAGCCTGTATTTCCGGAAAAGGAGTTGGGCATTATTATAGACAATAATATACAGCAATTCTTGGTCAATTCGTCCAAAGTGGACTTCTTGGCCCACCGGGCATTGATGGAGGCGGTGTATGGCAAGGAGCATCCTTGCGGACGGCTGGTGCAGAAGGACGATTACGGACGGATAAACCCGGCTGTGTTGCAGGAGTTCTACGACCGCCACTACCATTCATGCAACTGCACGATTTATGTGTCCGGCAAAGTGAGCGATGATTGCATCCGGCGGATAGAAGACTTGTTCGGCAAGGAAGCGTTCGGCAGGGATTTCCGCAAACCGGAGAAGAAAGATTTTATCCCGGCTTCATCTGCGGACAAACGGATTTTTGTGGAGTATGCGGATGCCATGCAGAGTGCAGTCCGCATGGGTACGCTCTCTTTGGAACGCAACCATCCCGATTACCTGAAGACGCGGGTAATGGTGACGTTGTTCGGCGGATACTTCGGAAGCCGCCTGATGTCCAACATCCGCGAAGAGAAAGGCTATACCTATGGCATTTCCGCAGGCATCGTCCCGTATCCGGGAAAGGGGATGCTGGTTGTCAATACGGAAACGGCAAACGAGTTTGTAGAACCTCTCATTCAGGAGGTTTACCATGAAATAGACCGCCTGCAGAATGAGTTGGTGCCGGAAGACGAACTCTCTATGGTAAAGAATTATATGCTGGGCGAGATGTGCCGCAGCTATGAATCGGCATTCTCACTGGCAGATGCGTGGATATTCGTCCAAGTTTCCGGTTTCGGGGACACTCACTTTGAGGATGCCCTGAATGCGGTTAAGGAGATTACCCCCGAAGATATACGCGAACTTGCCGGACGGCATTTGTGCAAAGAGAAATTAAAAGAAGTCATATCCGGCAAAAAAATGTCATAAAAAGCGGAATGCGTCTCGTGGTTTTAGCAGATTAATCGTATCTTTGTCCAAATCCTAATCAAGTAATTTGTAACCAAAGATGAAATATCTATATACTGCAATCATTCTGTTATTCTTGTCACAGGGAAATGCCGCAGCCCAAGAAAAAAGCGGTTTCTTTGATAAAATAAAAGGGACTTTCTCATCGGAAATAAAAATAGGGACGCATACGTTTAAAGACGGTTCCGTATATACCGGCGAGATGAAAGGACGCAAACCCAACGGCAAAGGAAAAACGGTTTTCAAGAATGGCGATGTGTATGAAGGCGAGTACGTCAAAGGAAAACGAGAGGGATACGGAGTTTACACTTTTCCCGACGGCGAGAAATACGACGGCCAGTGGTTTCAAGACCAGCAACATGGCAGAGGAATCTATTATTTTATGAATAATAACCGTTACGACGGTATGTGGTATCAGGACTACCAACACGGTAAGGGTACCATGTACTATTATAACGGCGACCTGTACGAAGGTGACTGGGCAAACGACAAACGTGAAGGCGAAGGCACTTATACTTGGAAAAACGGTTCCAAATATATCGGTTCGTGGAAGGATGACAAGAAAAACGGAGAAGGCACATTAATATGGAATGACGGCTGCAAATACGACGGGCATTGGAAAAATGATGTCCGCGACGGCAAAGGCACGTTTGAATATGCCAATGGTGACAAGTACGTGGGCGACTGGAAAGAGGATATGCAGCATGGCAAGGGTATTTACTTCTTCCATACGGGCGACCGCTACGAGGGTTCTTATGTGCAGGGCGAACGTACGGGCGCAGGTATTTACTACCATGCGAGCGGTAATAAATATGTAGGAAACTTCAAGAACGGTATGCAGGACGGGCACGGTATATTTACGTGGGCAAGCGGTGCTGTATATGACGGTCAGTGGAAGGACAACCAACGCAACGGTTATGGCGTTTACAAATGGAACGTCGGTGACTCCTACGAAGGTGAATGGAAAGATAATAAATTCAATGGTCAAGGAACCCTGATTCTTACCGACGGCACAAAATACAAAGGTGGTTTTGTGAACGGACTGGAAGAGGGAAGCGGCGTGCAGGAAGATAAGAACGGCAACCGCTACGAAGGCTTCTTCAAACAAGGCAAAAAGGATGGCCCGTTTGTAGAAACCGACAAGAATGGAAAGTTAGTGCGGAAGGGAACCTACAAAATGGGAAGATTGGAAAACTGAGAATTGAGAATTGAGAATAAAAAAAGAGAGAGGGCTGCACAGTTTCATTGCGCAGCCCTCTCTCTTTTTTTATTTTCAATTTTTTATTCTCAAATAATGTATTGAGAACTGATGGATTCGTTTGACATTACTCTTCTGATAGTTTCGGCAAACATATCGGCAATACTTAATTGCTTAACTTTAGCGCACTTCTTGGCATAAGGAATACTGTCTGTGAAAACCATTTCCGTCAAACCGGATTCTTGTACACGGAATGATGCGGGGTCGGACATTACGCAGTGGCTGGCAATGGCACGTACGGACTTGGCACCGGCCTCCATCATGATATTGGCTGCTTTGGTAATAGTGCCTGCCGTATCTACGATGTCATCTACCAATACGACATTCTTGCCTTGTACATCGCCGATAATCTGCATGGTGGCAACTACGTTCGCCTTTTCGCGCGTTTTGTTGCACAAAACCAATGGTACACCGAGGTATTTGGAGAATGTGCTGGCACGTTTTGAACCGCCTACGTCGGGGGTTGCAATAACAAGATCATCCAGCTTTAATGATTCGATATAAGGAAGGAATACTGCCGATGCATACAGATGGTCAACCGGAATATTGAAGAAACCTTGAATCTGGTCAGCATGGAGATCCATAGTAATCAAACGGTCGATACCTGCAACAGAGAGCAGGTCGGCTACCAGCTTGGCGCCGATGGAAACACGAGGTTTGTCTTTTCTGTCTTGACGTGCCCAACCAAAATAAGGAATAACTGCAATTACACTTTTGGCAGATGCTCTTTTGGCCGCATCAACCATCAGCAGAAGTTCCATCAAATTGTCGGAATTAGGGAAAGTGGATTGAACCAGGAATACGTTTGCGCCACGGATAGACTCTTCATAAGAAACGGCGAATTCACCATCAGCAAAGTGGGTGATGTTCATCTTTCCTAAGGGGCAATCAAGGCTGGCGCAGATTTTTTCTGCAAGGTATCTCGAGTTTGTTCCTGAGAATACCATAAAGGGTGCTTTTTCGCTCATTTTGTAATAGATGTTACCTATTTATTAATTTGCATGCAAAGGTATGAATTTCCCGCTACATAATACAAGACTTATTGTAGAAAAAATATTTTTCTTTACCGGATTTATTTGTAGCTTTGCTTTGTGAAACGCCTTTCATCTATATTATTGTCGGTGGGAATGCTATACTTGGTTGGTACGGCATTTGTTTCGTGCGTGGGTACGGCTCCCACAAAGGAGGTGCACCTGATTGACTCCTTGAATCAGGCGGCATACTCCTATCGATATAAAAATCTGGATTCATCGTTCCATGCGGCTTCAAGGGCCTATCAAGAGGCGGAACTTTACAGGCAGGGAAAGGCCGAAGCCTGTAATAACTTGGGATTCTGCGCCTTTATGCGTATGGATTTTGAACAGGCCGAGAGGTATCATCAGGAAGTGTACAATCTGACAAAGAACGAGTTGGAACTTCTTATCGCCGATATCGGTTTGATGAAGATTTATCAACGGACAGCGCTGAACAAGGAATTTTATGATTATCGAAATAGCGCCGTACGCCGTATGAAGCGTATTGCGGAGGATAATAACCTGTTTGCAGACAGGCATGAGCGAATGCGCCTGAGTTATGCGCGGTCGGAGTTCTATATTGTATCTGCCGTATACTATTATTATCTGCAACAGCGTCCGGAAGCTCTGGCATCCATAAATGAGGTGTCGGAGAACGAGGAACTGGCAACAGATACCAACCAGTTATTGTATTATCACTATATAAAAGGTTCGGCTTCTTTGTGTGAAGGCGAGACGCCGGATGAGCGTCGTCTAAGGGAATTTGACGAACTTTATACTACTTGGAGGCTGGCTTCCAGAAAAGGGTATTTGTATTTTGAGGGGAACGGTGTGCAAGGTCTGGCAAACCTGACGGCTTCGCCGGATGATTATGAATTTTTTCAAGGACGTCGTTCGCACGCTCTGAAGCAGTTTGGCGAGCCGATGGATTCTTTATTGCCCATGCGGTTGGGACAATTGGCTTTGGGGAAGTTCCGGCAATACAATGACATTTACCAGATAGCAGGCGCTTATGTGTCTATCGGGAAGTATCTGAATGCACACGGGGAGTATGGACAGGCTCTGGACACATTGACACGTGCTCTGGAATGTGTGAACGATCATCATCGCCGCTTTTACGATTGTCACGACAGCTTGGATTGGCTGAAGGCATATGACCGCCGTGATACGATATGCGCGGAGAAGTCGTGGATTCAACAGAAACTGAAGACCGTGCCCGAGTGGATTTCAAGAATACGAGAACAACTGAGCGTGACATATGCCGGACTGGAGATGAAAGAATATTCCGACTATAACAGGAATATCTATCTGGATATTCTGGAAGATACCCGTCAGGACAAAGAACTGGAAAGCCGCTACCAAGCATTGGAGAAGGAGGCGGGACAACTGAACTTCTTGCTTTTCTTTGTGATTACGGGAGTTATTTGGGTATTGATATTCTTTTGGTTCTTTAATAAACGCTCCAAAATACGCAACAAATTACATCTGCGCCGCTTGCAATCCATGCTGGATATATGTCAGGGGATAACTGCATCTATCCCCGCCGATGCACAAACCGAGGAGGATATAACGGATGCGATTTTAGCGGCAGTACGTCCTGAGCTGAAAGACTTATTCGGTACAGAAGATATATCTATTAAAGATAGAAAACTGGTATTCGCACAGCGCATGGGGAAAGATGAACAGGCTATGATGCAAGTAATCAACCCTTATATACAATGGGCGCTGGACAACGGAATGACTTCCATTTCCCTCGGCGAGGAACAGCGCAGGCTGGAAAAACAACGTTATATCCACGAACAGCACATCGCCGGAAACAAACGGCAGAATCTGATAAAAAAGGCTTGTCTGTCTATTGTGAACGGTATTCATCCGTATATTGACCGTATTCTGAACGAGGTGCACAAGCTGGTGCGCATGGGGTATATCCATGACGAAACTATCAAAAAAGAGAAGTATCAGTATATTGACGAGCTTGTCACCACGATTAACGAGTACAACGATATTTTGGCTTTGTGGATTAAAATGAAGCAAGGTACGTTGAGCCTGAACATTGAAGCATTTGAACTGAATGAACTCTTCGAACTGTTGAGGAAAGGAAGCCGGGCTTTTGAAATGAAACAACTGGATTTGGAAGTGCAACCGACCGATGCTTGCGTGAAGGCAGACAGGGCATTGACTCTCTTTATGATAAATACACTGGCTGAAAATGCGCGCAAATATACTCCTAAAGGAGGAAAGGTAAGGGTTTATGCCCGTAAGGAGAATGACTGCGTGGAAATATCCGTTGAAGATAACGGGTGTGGCCTGTCTCCGGAAGATGTTACCCGCATCGTAGGCGAGAAAGTGTATGACTCCAAAGCTATCGGTATGAAAGATGCGTCCGACCGGGAGGAATTGAGGAAGAACAAAGGTAGCGGATTCGGCTTGATGAACTGTAAGGGCATCATTGAGAAGTATAAGAAAACGAACCCGATTTTCAATGTGTGCCTGTTCAATGTGGAAAGCACATTGGGACAGGGCAGCCGTTTTTACTTCAGACTGCCTACCGGTGTACGCAAGGTTCTGACAATGATGTTGCTGGTACTGTCTGTGAGTGTGGCTTCCTGTACGAAGGCAGCCGGCGATGATGTGCCTATGGACACTCTTACGGATTCGTTGACATTGGCTTTGCAGGAAGAATACGGGGTATTGCTGGACCGGGCTTCCGATTATGCCAATGAAGCGTACTACTGTAATGTGGACGGCGAATTTGCAATGGCTTTGCAATATATAGATTCCGCAATGACTTGCCTGAATGAACATTATAGGAAGTATGCCGGGCAACCGGACCGCTATATGACTTTAACGGGGAATGATATGCCTGCCGAACTGGACTGGTGGAACGAGATGTTCAATTCCGATTTTCATGTGATACTGGATATTAGGAATGAGGCGGCTGTGGCGTTTCTCGCCTTGAAGCAATGGGATAATTACAATTATAATAATAGCGCTTATACTACTTTGTATAAGCTGCTGGGTGAAGATCAGTCTCTGGAGAGCTTCTGTCGTGAACTGGAACGTTCTACGAATAATAAGATGGTGAGTATCTTACTGGTCGCTATTTTGCTGGTTACGCTATGTCTGGGGTATTACATCCTGTATTTTCGCCGGAGGTTGGTGAACCGTTGGAATCTGGAACAAGTGTTGGAAATCAACAAACAGGTATTTACTGCGTCTGTAATGCCTGTATCTGAAAATGAGGAGATGCTGCAACGGGAAGAAGATACGTTGAAAGATATTCCGCAACAAATAGCGAACAATGCGTTCGATGCCGTTAATGAGTTGCTGGGCATAGAACGGCTGGGTATTGCTGTATATAATGAAGCCGCCCGCAAACTGGAATACGCCGCCAATCCTCTGGAAGAAATAACCGAGGGGCAGCAGCCTGCATGGACAGACCTGATGCAACGTTGTTTTAAGGAGCAAATGTACTTGTCGGAGAATGGAATGCAAGCGCTTCCTCTTGTCGTGAAAGCCGGAAATTCCAGTCAATGTATAGGAGTGCTGTGTTTGGTGAGAAGTGAAGCGCAACAAGAATCCGACCGTTTGCTGCTGGAGCTGATAGCCCGCTACGTTGCGATAGTGGTATTTAATGCGGTGGTGAAGTTGGCCATAAAATACCGGGATATCGAAACGGCTCAGGATGAAGCACGCCGTGCATCATGGGAAGATAGCTTGCTGCATGTGCAGAATATGGTGCTCGACAATTGTTTGTCTACCATCAAACATGAGACGATTTATTATCCCAACAGGATAAAGCAGCTGATAGGCAGGCTCCGTTCCGGTGAATTGCCGGAAACGGAAGAACAGGAAACTGTGGCGGCCATCAGTGAACTGATAGAGTATTATAAAGGCGTATTCTCTATTTTGAGCCAATGTGCGTCCCGCCAGCTGGAGGAGGTTACTTTCAGGCGTACGGTGATTCCTGTACCCGGACTGCTGGAAGCTGCGGAGAAGTATTTCCGCAAGGCAAGCAAGGGAGTTTCTACCTCCGTTGTTTTCAATGCGGAAGCAGTGGATGAGTCAGTTGTCGGAGATGTGAATCAATTGCGTTTTCTGCTGGAGAATCTGATTGATGAAGCCCTGTCTGTATCTGTTTCAGGAAAAATCTGCCTGACTTGTGCAGTAGAAGATGATTTTGTGCGTTTCCTTTTTACGGATATGCGGCGGGAGAAAACAAAGGAAGAATTGAACCAATTGTTCTACCCGGACTTGGCACGTATGACGGCAGGTGAAAGGGGAGAGTTGCGTGGTACGGAATATCTGATATGTAAACAGATTATTCGCGACCATGATGAATTTGCAGGAAGGAGAGGATGCCGCATCAATGCAGAGCCGATGGAAGGGGGAGGATTTGCAGTATACTTTACGTTGCCCCGTTGTCTAAAGAGAGTTTAGCCCGGAGGATAATTGTTTTTTCTCGGAGCAAATCAAAATAAGTTAGGATGAAAAGATATGAAATATGAAAGCAAAGAAATTTAAAGTCATCATTGTAGAAGACGTAAAACTGGAGTTAAAAGGTACGGAAGAGATATTCCGCCATGAGATACCGGATGCGGAAGTTATCGGTACCGCCATGACGGAACAGGAGTTCTGGACCTTAATGGAAGCCGGTGTACCTGATCTCGTGTTGTTGGATTTAGGCTTGGGTGGCTCTACTACTATCGGTGTGGATATTTGCCGCAATATCTTTAAACGGTATCCCGGCGTGCACGTGCTGATATTTACCGGAGAGATTTTGAATGAGAAACTATGGGTGGATGTTCTTGATGCAGGAGCTGACGGTATCATCCTGAAAACCGGAGAATTGTTGACAAAGACGGACGTACAAGCCGTTATGGATGGCAAGAAACTTGTTTTTAATTACCCCATATTGGAGAAGATTGTGGAACGCTTTAAGACTTCCGTCCAAAATGACGCGAAACGGCAGGAAGCCGTCATCAGTTACGATATAGACGAATATGATGAACGTTTTCTGCGCCATTTGGCCCTGGGATATACCAAAGAAATGATTGCCAATCTGAAAGGAATGCCGTTCGGAGTGAAATCATTGGAGAAGCGGCAGAATGATTTGGTAGGACGCCTTTTCTCGGCTTCCGAACGGATGGGAGTGAACGCTACGCGCCTTGTTGTGCGTGCACTTGAACTGCGCATTCTTGATATTGACAACTTGGAAGCGGACGATGAATAGTCCGGAGGCACTGAGAAACTATGAGAAATAAATGGCGCATGCCCCATCCTGCAACGATGTTCTTCCTGTTGACGCTGGGAGTCATCTTTCTGTCGTGGATATTTGATGTCTACGGTTTAAGCGTGCGTCTGCCTCAGACCGGAGAAGAAATACGTGTACAAAGTTTGTTGAGCCCGGAAGGGATTCGTTGGTTGCTGCGCCATGTGGTGACAAACTTTACCGGTTTTGCTCCGTTGGGACTGGTTATTGTGGCGATGTTCGGAATAGGAGTTGCCCGGCATTCGGGGTTTATAGATGCGTGTATACGCAAAGGCATACGCAACCGGGAACATAATCCGTGGCGTATTGTGCTTAGTGTTATTGTTCTGGGATTGCTGTCCAATGTAGTGGGGGATGCCGGATATATCATATTACTGCCTATTGCCGCAACATTGTTTCACTCAGTGGGATTGCATCCCATAGGCGGTATTATTGCATCCTATGTGTCTGTATCGTGTGGTTATAGTGCCAATATTCTTTTAAGTACGCTCGACCCTATGCTTGCGGCTGCAACACAAGAGGCCTCTGATATGACGAATGTATCGGGTGGAAGAGTCGGACCGCTATGCAATTATTATTTCTTTTGTATATCTACTTTTCTATTGATATTCATTATCTATTACATCACCCGTAAAAAGTTATTGCCAAGTTTGGGAAAATATAATGGGAACAGTGCTTTCTGCGGTTATAAGCAGCTCTCTCGTAAGGAACAGAGGGCTTTGTGGGGAGCGGTAATTGTAGGGTTGCTTTATGCAACGCTTGTTCTGTGGGCTACATTCTCTTCATGGGGAATTTTGAGGGGTGTCAACGGCGGGCTTATCCGTTCACCTTTCATTATAGGTATCTTGTTTTTGCTCTCTTTGGGTATCGGTTTAATGGGAATGGTATATGGATTTGCATCAGGGCGTTATCGTACGGACAACGATGTAATAGAGGGGCTGACCCAACCGATGAATCTATTGGGCGTTTATTTTGTCATTGCTTTTTTTGCTTCCCAGATGTTTGCTTGCTTTGAGTATTCCCATTTGGATAAATGTATCGCAATAATGGGAGCGAATGCACTCTCTTCTGCCCAACTGGATAGTTTGTGGATATTGATATTATTCATTCTGTTTACTGCTCTTATCAACCTTATAATGGTTTCCTCCACGTCGAAGTGGGCGTTTATGTCTTTTATCTTTATTCCGGTATTGGCCGGTATGGGAATTTCACCGGATATGACGCAATGTGCATATCGTATTGGTGACAGCGCGACGAATGCCATAACCCCCTTTATGTTCTATATGCCGCTTGTGCTGACCTATATGCAGCAATACGACAGGCAGTCCACATATGGTTCACTACTTCAATATACATGGAGATATTCGTTGGCTATTCTTATTGCCTGGACTGCTTTGTTTGTACTTTGGTACGCCTGTAAACTACCACTTGGGTTGTGATATCTTGACATTATAGATAGAGCAGAATGTGAATGATATTGATTTAAATAAATCGTTTGGAAAAACATATACATTTGTTAAGACTGTTCTGAATAACTTGAGAATACTTGGAAATCTATTACATTATAGCTGTTAATAAGTAAGTTTATGTTTGAATTTTGTTTGCTAAAATATAATTTAATGGTAAATATTATTTGCAAATAATAGCTAAGAAGTCAAGACGATATATTATTTTTGCAAAAAAAGGTATTCAATAATGATACTATAATATAACCATTGAAACAAAAATGAAAACAGAATTAATAGAAAATTTGGATTTTACAGAGGAAGACTATAATGAAAAAATTGCCGGTGAGGATGTTGCCACTTTCAACGAATTTATAGATGCCGTTATTGCATTTGTAGAACAAAGTGGAGGTACTTTGGAAGATGCAATTGTTATGGCTAATGATACCTATTATCAGTTGTAGTACAATTATAATTGATACCGAAATAGGAGAGGGATTGTAAAAACTCTTCTGACATATAACTCGTATATTCTTTAGAATGACTTCATGGGAGTTAATGTGTTGTATTTCAATTATACAACTATTTACTCTTTATGCAAGATATTATCATTTTAATACAGATAATAAATATTTTGAATATAATATTTGCAGTTTTCATAAAAAAGCGTACCTTTGCACCGCAATTAAGGCTGGTTCCGTAGCTCAGCTGGATAGAGCAACGCCCTTCTAAGGCGTGGGT
>ENA-OWPN01000771-OWPN01000771.1-human-gut-metagenome-genome-assembly--contig:-NODE-771-length-37927-cov-6.173822_pt1 | contig 37927 bp, 64 predicted proteins | sample MGYA00248266_ERZ651850 | MGnify/ENA primary metagenome ERZ651850 (study PRJEB26924, sample SAMEA4378296) | human gut metagenome | biome: human gut; feature: human-associated habitat; material: faeces... | reverse complement strand
AACGCCATACGAAGTACATTACTCTAAAAAGTTGCACTTAGCTTGACAATTCGCCTTTGAATATCATTTTGTAGTTGTTGATATTCTTTTGCCTTTTCTTCCGCTTGATTTTCTGCCCAACGATTATATCGGCTAGATAAAAAACGACCAATCGTATACCCTAAAGCCGTTTCCGGATCCATTCGTCCGGCATACAGCATATTCTGGATATTTTGAAACTGCGGATTTTTTGTTGTATTTTCCCGATCCGCCAGCTGATTTTGCTGCCATAAAGCCATACTGACTCACTCCTTCCTACAATCCGCCAAGCAAGCCGCTGAGAAGGCCGCCGCCACTGGTTGTCTGTGTCTGAGAACTTGACGTCGTGCCTTTTCCTGCCGCTGCCGCAAGGGCTCCTGTGGTTGCTCCGTTTAACCCAAGGGACGCATTCCACAAATTTAGCGCCGGATTCTGAGCAGCTTCTTGCGCTGCCGCAGATGTCGTGATACCTGCTGTAGCATTACCAATCTGATTATTATACATATTAGCTAGTGTACCGAGATTACTTGTAAAGCTATTTGCCATTGTATCTGCAACATTTTTAGAAATATCGTTAAGCCCCTGACTTGTAACCGAGCTATTTAATACTCCATTTGCCGCAGCATTATTCAGCAGTTGTCCATACGAATTTTGTACACCGCTCTGTACGGCTGCCGTCATATTGTCCAAATACGTTTGGGGTAACTGCCCGTTCTGCAGCCCCGCCAGCCCTTGATTAGCGCTGTTGATTTGATTTTGAGCCGTCTGGTTCAATTTATTGAAGTCGACCTGTACGGCTCCTAAGCTATTCGCCAACACATTTCTCGCCGTATCATTGAGCCACAGCGCATTCGGTGCCACAGCATCAGCATAGTCGGCCTGAGACTTCTGCAGTTGCAGCTCGTATTCTGTCGGCGTGTATGTCGTCGTATTATTGACCGTCGTACTTCCGCCACCCTTATGCTGTGTCAGATTAATCGCAAACGGGATAACTATTTTTCTCTTCATGGCCCTCTCCTTTCTCAGATCGTCCATGTAATATAATATTCCTTCACGCCGCCCAGGCTTGTAACTGCAGAAGGAGATGCTATAAGCCGCTGCCTCGTATACTTTTCTACGCAATAATATCGGATTCCGTCGGCGGTATACTCCCTGTCCACAACACGGCAGCGGATAAGCCGTAAATACGGAAGAATTGGGCAAATGCAATAGGTTGCGCAAATATGATACCCTAAGGCCTGCGCGAAGATTTCCATAACATGCCGCCAAAACAGGATGTCGCCGCACAGCTGGTATACAACGACCATCTCTTTTTCCGTATCGATGCGCAGCTCACAAAAGCCTCGCTCCGGAAAATAAAAAAGTTTGTACCTCTCATCGTGTACAAACTTGTCGCCTGTCTTTTTATTGTAAATTTCTATCCATTCATCTAAGGTTCGGTGTTTCATATTCCATCTCTCACGTATCCGTTGGCGTCAAGATAGACAACAATCCTCCTGCTCCATTTCTCATGAGCGATGAAGGCAATATATTTGCAGATTGCTGCTGTGTATATTGTTGTTGTGCTTTATCCAACCCTTTTAGCAATTCGCCGATAAGAGGCGATTTACTAACCTAATTATCACTAACCTTGCCAAACAAGGAATCGTAATCGTTATACTGCCCCGCAAGGCCAGCAGTAAACTTAGGATCATCTTTATATAACGCAGTAAAGACTCCTTGTCTGGCAGACAAACTATTAGGAGATTGTTGGTATGTGTTGAGTGCAGACTGAATCTCATCCGGCAATGCTCTATTAATAAGGTTTGTCCGTCTTTGATTGAATTGTTCGATTCTTCTTTGCCATTGTTGAGCTTGAAGCTGGTTCAAAAGTTCTTGAAAACTCATATCACTCATAGTATCCTCTACATTTCCTTTACACTGTCTTTTTTTACCGCTGCTGTAATCTGATCTTTGATATATGCCGGGCAAGATTTATTTGTACAGCATCCCTGTGTATTAAGCTTGTGAGCGCAAATATTACACCGTTTCATTTTTCAGACCCTCCATTTCCGCATATTCCGCCTCTACTAGCGCCGCATACTCTGCCTTGATTTCTGCCTGTAGAGATACGTCTTCAGTCAACATTGCAATAACAAGACTGTCTTTGAGTTCTTGACGCTGCGGAGCATATTTTGCAGTAATCGCATCGGCAGCTTGAACTTTACGTTCTGCTGCCGTCGGTTCCTGAGGTTCTGGTTCTTCGGGTTTCGGCTGTTGTTCCCAGCTTTCGCCATTCCAGATGAGTTCCATGCCTTCTGAAGGGTCAAAGGGGATTAGCTCCGTGCATCCTGCTGGGATCTGCCATGCCCCACTAATCGGGCTGCGGTCAGTGTAGTCTAAGGTCTTTATGCCTGTGTATTTGCCGTCGTCATACGTATAGACGAGTTTGGTTTCTGATTTATCCATGTTGTATCACCTCGTATTATTAGTATTTGATTTGTGGTATCAGGGCTAAAGCAGGGGGCTGTACCGTTGTAGATGCACCATACATAGCATTACTTTTTGATGCATCAAGGGATAATGTGTCAAGTGTGCCATTGTTACTGCTTTGTGCTTGTAGCACACTATGTTTACCTTCCCACGGTGCATTACTAGCTGTCAATGCATCCTTGCCAACAAAAACAAAGGAATCCGCATTGTCAAGCCCATCATAACTGCCACGCAGATAGGCTTCGCCTGTAATGTTTGGTAACCCAGCCTCAACGCTTTTTACCGTATCTGCCGTCCCTTGCAGTACCCTACCCTGCGCATCGGGGACTTTTAGCGTATCTGCGCTGCTATCATAGACGTATTTAGACTTGTCGCTGTTCCATGTATTACTATCTACAAGTAAGTTATTATCCTGTACAAATTTGAGCAATCTCGGATATTCGCTGGCGGTTACAGTCGCTCCATTTGCTTTGATAAAACCGTTGTGTAATACAGGCCGAAACACGATGTCTCCTACCCCGTGTCCGTCCCGTATATCATCCAAAATAAACACGGCTGTCCCGTCTGTTATGTACTGTCCTGCTTGTAGTGTCATTTGTATCACTCCATTCCGTTAGTAACGGATGATAGGGATAAGGGATATTGACGACGGCTGTACCGTATCTGATGCCCCGTAAATAGCATTTGACTTCGATGCATCAAATTTAAAACTCCCTCGGTTTCTGCCAGGATTATCTACGGATTGCCAGTACAAATCAACGTCTGTCACTTCAAACGATAAGCACCCATTGTCAGGCGGATTGTCTATAAGTATTCCACCTCTAAAAGATTGTCTTGAATTACCTGTAATGTTCGGCAAACCTGCTTCTATTGTCTTACCAGCCATATCTGCATATTGTACATGCCGCTGCGAATAATTAGGTAAAACAAACGTCGTGCTGCCATTACCTTTCCCAAATAGTCCTAAATTCCCTGCCGTATCATCCGTCCATAAATTATTATCATTTATCCATTTTACTAATCTCGGATAGTCAGCACGATTGACTGTTGCCCCATTGGCTTTGATGTAGCCCTTCGGCAGATATAAGCTGCCTCTTATGCTGCCAACAGGCGTACCGTCCCGCACGTCGTCGACTATCCATGTAACTGTACCGTCTGTAATATACAATCCTATTCTACTGTCCATGGGGGGGGGTACTGAAATCAGGCTCACTGGCTCCCGTAGTCCCTGCCGTGACGCATTCTAAGCGCAGATATGATGGCAGCTTTGCGCTGTATGCGATATCGCCGACTTCGTAGGATTTGTTTCTCTGTAGTACGGAAATCCCCGGAATATTAATTGTCGTTTGCGTGTCGCCTGAATATGTTCCGAGCGTATCGCCATTAGCTTGGAAAATCAATTCTTTACCGGCGCCGATAGTGCCTTTGGATTCATTAACAAATTTACCAGATGATACACGATATACGAGAATATCTCCATCAGATAATCCATCAGTTTCAATAATTTTTTCAGCGATTTTTGCCGCATTGCCGGTAATACTTGCATCAAGCAAGCCGCTCGCATTGGTACGTAGCAGTTTATTAGCTTCATTAACCCTTGTTGCAATATCATTTTCAGTTAAAAAAGCATTGTCTGCCGAAGAAGTAAAGCCAAAACATTCTGCGATTTTCCCTAAATATATCCAATTCGTATTTTCCTTGTTTCGGATATACAGTTTATCATCTTCGGCTTTCAATTGATACTTTGTCGGGTCAACTTGCTCCGAACCCTCGCTATTTAATCCGCGAACGTTATTTAAAAATTGATATATGCGCGGTATCTCTTTCATATATTTTTGCGCAAAATCATCGACCGTATCTCCCCCGATACGATAGTCCAATGGATATTTCTCTTGATAGTCTGCCATAGTTACACCTCCGCAAAATCAAATATAAGCGTATTAAATAAAATTTGTCCGCCATATCCTGCCGCTTTAACTCGTATAATTTTTTCTCTGTCAACGCACCGTAAATCAGATCTGCGTACCGTAGCATTTACCAAATACATTTCATTGCCATAGATATACTCACGGTTGTTATATATTACCTCGTTATTGACATATAAATCGTCTTGCGGAATCAAATATAGTTGCTGATGATTACCAAATATATAATCGTAATTATGATATATGCAATTTGCGGAAGACGGCATATTTGCCGTTAACAACACCTTGCCTATCGTAAAATCACAACCGAATTTGTTTACAGAATACGGCGTAATATCGGCTATCACTCTTTTTATCAGATACTGATTATGCGACAGAAACGCTTTTGTTCGAAATGCCCACGCTAAATAATATTCATCGTCATTGAGTTCGTCATCGACCAATTGGCATACGCCATCTTTTTTCAAAACGTAAATATCTTTGCCCAGATTCACGACGTCAAGGACAGCGGTATTATATTGGCGCTGAAAAAAGCCGTTGCAGTTTGCGTCAAAAAACAAAAAAGTTTTAAGCCCTGTAATCATCCATATTTGATTTAGATACGGAACATACCGAACTTTAACCTTTCCCGGCATCCCGGCAATATTGCTGCGTACTTTAAGGGCAATATCGTCAGCGCGCATATCCCCATAGGTCTGAGTCGTCGTAATGGCCTGCATCGTGTTTCTCCCTAACGCGATAGCGCTATTCGCCAAAGCACAGCAGCTCCCTTCGCTGCGCACGTCAATGTTTCGGCCAATTTCCGACAGCGTCCAATTAGGATAGGTGCCGCTTAACCGGTATGCGTGCCCATTGCTCTTAAAAATCAAGATGTCCTGCGACAGGTTACATATACCGACTATGTGGCCGCCATCTTTATAGCCGACTTCCAGCCATTTAGCTGAACTCTCGTCATTAGAGTCATCCTTCCAATTGTGCTCGTCACCGATAGCGCTTGCGCGTAGAATATCTCCATGATAGGTATAAATCCTGCCATCTTTTACAAACACGCCTGTACCATTTGGCACTTTATTAGTTTCCGACTCTTCTGCATCTTCTTCGGAGTCCGTAATCGTTTCCAGTGTCCCGTCGTGATAATATTGCGGCTTTCCGCCGGACATAATCATCATGCCGTCTTCCCAATCCGCAAAACAGGGAAGCGCATTCCCGGTAAGCGTTCCCACTTGCGTAAATTCCGTCCCATCCCGTCTCATCGTATACACGTTTTTATCCGCGTCTACAATCAAAAACAAATCGGCAATGACGGAGTATGCAAAATCGGTGAACGCTTTACCTTCGGAAGTAAAAATACGCTTCGTCCCTTGCACGGTCCGTAAAAGCCTCGTACTCGGGTCAATCTCGACATTTATCGCTTTAGACAGTTCGTTTTGTCCGATCATCTCTTCGGCGTTGGACGTATTCAACCCACCCGAAAAGTCGTATAACTGGATTGTCTGCTGATTTGCATGTTTTGTCGATAATCGCATCGCTCATCACCGCCTAAAACGATACATATGATTGTGGTTCCAAGCGCCTTCCGTAAACTTTGGATAGTCATCCCAGTAACTTTTCGACTCGACTTTCATGGGGTTTAGCCCGCGGATAAGCTGCTCGGCCTGTGCCATGATCGTACTAAGTACTGCATTTTCCTGCGATACATCAAATTCGTTGGATATAGACGCCCTGATAACAGCATACTCAAACAGCAAGTCATCTAAATCATTGCTAAATGGCGACGAATCTTCCAGTGTAAGAAGCTGCATATCCGGAATGTATGTAATCTCATACTGATGATCTACCGAATCTACAGGGAAAAACTTAAGCGTCTTGAATCCCAGAAGGTAACAGCAATCGGGAATTCCGGTTACATTGGTATAGTCAATATCTGCAACGGATACCATCGCTATTTGTTCTTTATCCAGTAGGACTCGCAGGATTTGCGATACATTCGTATCAAAAATTACGTTCGATTCGCCGGCTTTTAACGTACCGGAGGTTTCTTCCGCCAGTATCATGGGCGCATTTTCCATAATCATGCGCCGGAATATGCGTACGCCATCGTTGATATATCCCAGCAGTATATCATCTGTATAGCCGGTTTTCTGCTCGTCATGGGCGGCATTGCGTGTCCGTACAATTAAATCTTTCACTGATAACATATACTGCTCCTTTAAAAGAAAAGCAGGCGCCCTGCAAACAGGAAACGCCTGCCAATTACCTTGCAATTAGTCGTCTACAGAAGATGTAAGCACATTAATGCAGCCGAAGTCAGACAACGTAGAGCCGTCGAACTTGTACTGCGCCTTGGCAATGCCCATAATCCGGCCGATAGCAAAGCCTTTCTGGTTGTGGTAGTCGAAATCGTCTTCCTGCCACGTCGGCTCCGTACCCGCCGCCAGCACGCCGGCCTGCGCACCAAGGAAAAGAGCATGCCCGACTTTGACCTTCGTATCGGAGCCGGAGCCCGTTTCTGTGCGAGGAATCTGTTCATTTTCATGAATTACGACGCCTTCATAAATGCCGAGTGCCCCCGTAAAGATAGGATTATCTTCGCCGCGAAGGTTAGCGTGCTGCTGCGCCTGCAACCATTTATCGTCTTCGCGAAGGTCGCGCGCCTGCCACGGGTCGATAATCATGACGTAATACTTTTTACCCTTGACGGATACCGGGCGAATTTTAGCATTCGTATCTGTCATTGCAATACGCTTCGCCTTGCCGATAAGGTCCGTATTAAATACGTCCGTTGCGGTAATAGCATTTTCTGCCGTCTTCCCGCCGGCATATACGACGCGGTCGGAAGTTGGAGAAGCTGTCAGTTTGGTGAAGAACTGTCCATCGATATATTCTGTCAGCCAGTTAGACAAGGCCGTTTTTGCGTCTTTTCGCATATTTGTGGACGTCTTTTGCTCTTCCATCTTGCCGGCAATGCGAACCGCATTACGGATTTGGTCAATAGATACCGTGAAATCTCTGTACTGCATAGCTTCTTCATTGCCTTCGAGCGTGTTGTCTCCGGTAACGCCGGCACCTTTGAGTTTCATCAGAAGCTTAAATGTGATAGAATCGCCAGCCTGCTTGGTAAGCTGTTCATTCAACTGAATGATGTTTTCCGGCGAGGTTCCCATAAATTTTGCAAAAAAGATGTTATTCAGCGCGGCGGTCCATGTTTCTTTCGCCCACGCCTTTTCGACTAAATTCTGAGGAATTTTTGTTACTGCCATTGGTTATCTGTCCTTTCTACTGTTGAATAGTTCCACTTAGCAGCATTTGCTTATACTCGTCAGGGATTTGGTCCCACGGCGTCGTATTCAGCATATGCTGCAACGATTCGATGGTAACGGCCTTGCCGTCTGTCGCGGCAGAGCCTTCAATTTGCTGTGACCGGGGAAGTTTATTTGCCTCGGCCAGTTTACGTTTTGCCTTACCCAAAGAAGGTTGATTTGCGTTTGTCATCGCTGTTTCTTGGGCGTCGGTATCTTGTCGGGAAAATGCTTCCTTAGCTTCCTTGAAATAATTAACGACGGTCAGATATTCTGCCGGCGAAGCCGTATTACGCTGCACGCGTTCCCAGGCGGCGTTGATAATCTGCTGCTCCATCGGCGATTTAGTCTTGTAATACTCGTCGACAGCAAATTGGCGAACGTCCTCAAAGTTTGCGTCCTGCATTTGTTCTGCTGTGAAAGTATTAAAGTCGTTAATCATCGCCTGATGCTGCTGCATAAACGCATGCTGCCGCTGCTGTTGTACCTGCGCAGCCTGTATCACCGAATTCGTAATGGCGTTGCGGGAAAGAGTAAGCGCCGTCGTCCAACGTACCTTATTGGGGTCGTCGTCATCCGCGTAAGCCAAAGAATCTAAATCTTCTTTACTCAGCCCGCTCATGCGCATGGCTTCCTGCTTCGCGTACTCTTCGATTTTTGCGGCTACGTCTGCAGTCAGCTTAAACCCTGCCGTGACCGGCTCTTGCGGCGTCATAACCGCTTGCGGTTGCTGCACTTGCTTTGCAGGTTGGTCCGTAACCGGTTTCTGGTCAGCCGCATTCGCCGGCCGCTCCTTGCGCATTTTTTCAAGCTCTGCTTCTGCAGCTTTCAGCTTATCGTTGACCTGCTTGAAGCGGGTATACGGAATGGGCGTTTTCGGTACGGCTAATACGTCATCGTCTGCTACGTGTTTGGTATCGCTGTCAGCGTCAGCGGTTGCAGATTGCTGCGTATCGTCGTCCTGCACTTCTCCATTCCCTTCCTCCGGCTCTGTACTCATGCCGGCTTCTTCCATAATGCTTTTGGCAATGTCTTCTGAAATCCCGTCAAGCTCTTCGGGAATTGTTACGGAATCCTCACCAGTTCCCTGGGCTGCCGGCGTATCTGCGGCCGAAGTATCATCTACCTGTACTTCAGCTACATTATCAACTGCAAATAACTGTAAATCCATCGTTAAGTCTTTCATGATTGTCTCCTTTGTGTTTAACGCCTACATGGCGGAATAGCGACCGTATCGCCGTCGGCGCGAAATAGATGTATAAAAAGACGCTTATGCAGCGCCGTTTTACCGTAGTTATTTAATGCTGTTATAAATCTCAATCGCTGCATGAATACGTTTAATTTCGCCCTCATGCGGCGGAACGCAATGATTCTTCGCTTCATGGCAAAGCTTCATGCCGACGCTGATTAATTCACTTTGCAAAGTATATTTGCTGTATTCCGGCACATGGGTTTCTGCCTCCTGACTGGGAATACTCGTTACATCATCTGCGACCGGCGCTTCAAATGTTTCTACCATTACTTCCTCTGCTTTTTTTCTTGTCATTTGATTCACTCCTTTTGTTTATACTGCCGGCGTCGTGCCGGATATAATGCTTCTCGCCGCCGCATCGGTAAGTGGTCGCGCTTGCTGCTGTGCCCGTTGTTGGGCTTGCTGTTGCTGCTGCGCTTGTACTTGCGCCTGGGCCTGCATTTGCTGTTGAGCCTGCGCTTGTGCTTGCTGGGCTTCCTGTTGTTGAGCCTGTTGCTGCTGCATCTGCGCTGCCAGCTGCGGGAACATGTTTTGCACGAAGACGTTGACGGCATACTGTGCAATCTGTGGGTCAATCAGCCCCTGCTTGGCGGCGATAGCCAGCTGTACCGGAAGAGGCGCGTCCTTATAATTGATAGACTGCGACATATTCTGGTTCTTAATCATTTCCAGCTGCATTTGGGCCTGCTGCTGGGCCTGTGCTTGTTGAGCCTGCTGCTGTTGTTGCTGCTGCCAACGCTGCTTAATCGTTTCTTTATCCGGCAAGTCGGACAAGTCCAGGATAACGTCAAAGACAAGGTTGCCGGGAATCCCCAGTTTTTGCACGGCATCGACGAGGCTCCACATTTGGGCCTGCCGCTGCGTCGTGCTGGCCTGCGTATCGGCGATGACAATATCAAACTCTCCTTGCGACAAATCGTTGAGCGTCTGGTGAATCACACGGCCCAACGGGTCCTGCTGGATAATCTGCTGATTGACACGAATAAACTGCTGGCCGTTCTGCCCCTGCACGCGGTATACCTTATCATCGGTATAGTACTGCGGAATAATCCCTTTATGCCCGCGGCTTCCCCATAGCTGATACGCTATTTTTTTCTTGGACGTGCGAAGGTTATCAAAGATAGTTGCCAGATGCGTAATGGCCTGCTTTTGTTTGAGTTCAATCGCCCGGCCGGAAGCTGTAGACGATAAGTCCGTACCCATCAACGCCTCATTGATACCGCTGATTGCCGTCAGGTCCTGCGTCGCCTGCTGCTCGCTCTGCAGAATCGCCACGGGAGGATTCACTACCTGCCGTTCGCGGATTTTCGCAATCCCATTCGGACGCACTTCCGTAAAGTGTCCCGGCTTCATGCCGTTCCGGCGGAAATCAGACTTTTGCGCCGGCGTCATGGCGTCTTCTTCAATCCAGCCACCGCCGTTGCTCGCATTGTTTAGGATATGCAGCTGCTGTACGCGCCGCTTATTGATTTCGCGCTGCGGGTCTTTCAGGTCACGGACAATACCCGCCGGAATATCGCCAACGCCGAAATAATAATCGGTAATCGGCACGAAGGGTATCTGTCCATGCTGATACGGGCTGTCTATATCCTCAAGCAGAATTCGTTCAATAAATACAGCGACGCGGATCTTATTGATATACGCGCTACGCACACCCGCAATCCTGCCGCTTAAGAACATGTCAATCGTAACGTCGTCACGGGTAATAACATTCCCGTCGTTTAGATAAAAGAAATCCTGCTTGACCCGCTTTTTATACCAACATTCAACCAGACGCACCTTATGCGTCTTTTTTTGATACCAGAGCGGCTCATGGTTTTCCATCTCAACTTGCTGATTATCTCGTTCAGCAGAATCATACGTTGCCGTCTGAATCTCAATGTCCTGGGCGTGTTCCGGATATACCGTCTTGAGGGCGTCCTTATCTACCCACTTAGCACGGATAATAAAGCGCGCATCGGAAAAGTCCACTTTACGTGACTCTGGGTCCACATACATGCCAAACGGATCTACCCTCTTTACGAAAGCCTCACCGTCGTTGATTTCTGGGTCAAACTCATAGCCGATCTCAAACCAGCCTGTTCCGCAGATAGCCGCATCCATAAACGCCTGCGATTCGTTCGTATCGTAGTCGCACCGGTCCATGACATACTTTGTAATGCCCTTGCGAACTGTGCAAAGCTGCATATCGTCGTTGGTACGCGGCAGAAAATCAATGTCATACCGGTTCAGCCGCTGATAGCCGCTAAGCAAATTCAACAGCGGCTTGATACGATTGATTTTAATCGCCGGCCTGCCGCTTTCTGCAAGTTTAAGTTTATCCGCATCGGTCCACTGCTTACCGACCATGAACTCGTAGTCCTCGCGAGCTTCTTCGCGCCACTCCTGCGCTTTATCAACGGCAGCGCGGAACCATTCCCGGTATTGCGCAATCGCACTCATATCATTGCTGCTGTCCCTTACCTCGTCCTTTTCATCGGTCATGTCGTCTCACCTCCTTACATTGCGGTTAAATCGCCCATGCAGACGAAGGCTCTTCGTGCCTGTACCTGTCACGTTCAAGCGGTGTCTGCGGTTTCGGCGGCGTCCACGGGCGGCTCAGGCAACCATATCCCAACGCATCGGCCGCATGATCCTCGCCTTTGGTGTCGTAAAGTTCCGGGTTGTTTTTGTCATGCGCCAACTGCGGCAGCGTCCGAATTAGGTGTATACACGTCGAAAATACCCGCAGTCCCGGGACTTGCTTTCCTTGCTTGTCTGTATAGCCTTTTAGCCGCTCTTTGATGGCGTTGCCGGCCTCCGCCCGGCCCTTACTGCTTTTACCAAACGTAACCAAACGCTGGGCATTGATTTCGTTGTTGATAGCCTCCGCAATAGACGGCCCGGTCACGCCGGTCCGCGCCCAGCAGGCATTATCTAACACGCCATAGGAAACATTCTCCGCCGCGGTTTCGACAGCTGCAATACGTTTTCCCACGTCTTCAGCCGTCTCGCCGGTACCGACGTTAGGCTTGCCGCCATAACCGTACAGCTCTCGGTAACACCATAAATTGCCGTCATAATCGACAGCAAACCAAAGGACACAATAGGGCCGGGCCTGTCCCCAGTCCATGGCCCGGAACCGCAACCAGTTTTGCGGAATCTTAAAGGGCGCAACGACATGCAGCGCGCTCCGCCACTCTTTAAAATATTGTCCTTCGGCCACGCCCCACTCGCCGAGGCCAGCTACTTTATACCGTTCCGGATCTCGTTCTTTCATTTCCTCAAACATATCTAAGTCGGCTTTTGACAGCCACTCGTTGCATAGATAATTTGTCGTAATCGCAAACGTATCTTTACGCGGCAAATCAAAAAAGCGGTATTTAAGCCAGCTCGATGCGTCCCACGGGTTAAATGTCAGCGTCCACTGAATAAAATAGCCCGGCGGCATAATACCGCGCAGGCTTTCGTCAATCGTATTAAATTCGCTTTCTTCAATTTCATAGGCTTCTTCTACCCAGCCCCAGCATAAAAATCCGTGTTCAGCCGTAATAGACGTTGTTTTGAGCGGGCTGTCCAACCCTCTGAATAAGATAACCTGCCCTGTCGGCAAGTACGTAAGCTGCAGCGGCGATTCTTTCTTCTGCCAAAAGGAGTCAACGCCCAGGCGATGAATGGCCCAAAGTAGTTGTTTATAACAGCTGTCACGCAGCGTGTTATACACTTTGCGGACAACCAGCGTATTGGCTTCCGGGTACTGCATCATGCGCACGATAAGATTCAGCGCCGTCGTCGTAGACTTCTTGCTGGCCCGGCTACCCTTGACCACGCGATACCGCTTTTTACAGTGCCAGAACTGCGAATATCCGCCGCCAACGACTTCTTTTAGGGATATGACATGTTTATCTGTACTCATTCCGTATCACGGCCCTCATCGTCCGGCAAATCGTCGCTGATAACGACAGGCAGAGCTGTCGTGATTTCCTGCTGTACTTTATCGCGCCATTGTCCAAGCCGTCTGTTTTTTAACCAGAAAATCATGGCCGTTGGGTTCGGCGGCGTGAATTTCGTCGTCACTTTGACCAATTTCATCTCGCCGTCTTCGTCAGTCTTGTACTCTTTTTCCTCCCATGTATAGCCAAGGGCAGACTTTATCAGCGCTTCTTCGACTTCACCGTCAATGACCTCTTTCCCCTTTTTTAAGGCGTCATCAAAGTCTGGGAAGCGTTTTTTCCACGCATAGAACGTGCCACGGCTTATGCCAATTCTTTCGGCAATCTGATCATCTGTATACCCGTCTCTGGCCCACTGTCTTAGCAATATCAGGCCTTCTTCGGTCAACCAATATGCAAATTTGCCTTTTGCCACGTTCTCACCCGCTTTCCTTTATGATTTCTTTGATAACTGCAAGATTGGTCGCAAGGACAGCCTCCGCCTTATCAGTTATGTCGCCGACAAAGAGCGACGTACAGCCGGGGGCAAAATGATACGATACGTGCTGACAGTAATTGACCGCAGCCGTAATAGCCGCTTGGGATAAGGCAGATACCGCAGCACAAACGTCTGCATTGCTATGTCCGCTTATCTCAAATCCGACTAATCTGTCATTTTTATACGTTTCGCGTATCCGTATCATAATTGCCCTCATATTATCCAAATCAGAACATTCTTTCCCATCGAATTTGCCGTTTTAAGCCATTTTATTTATGCCTTGCATGTGTTTATACCTGCGCCTTGTTGACCAATCATTTCATATGTTGACTTGCTGCTTCCGTGAGCTTCGCTATGAAGTCTATGATGTTGCCTTGAACTGCTTGGATGTTGTCTGTGGTCGCATAGCTGGCTGCAATCATTGCCATATACGTTTCCTTCGTCGGCAAGAAGAAAGAAAGCAAAGCAAAAACAGCAGCAACCACGATAAGCAGCTTTAACCAGCGGCGACACTTTGATAAATCTTTTTCATCATATATGTCGTTCATTTCTATACGCATTACAAACGCCAACAATAAGCAAATAGCAGACACAAAAGCACAAAGCCTCCAAAGGTTGCCCACGATAGACAATGAATAGATTAACCACGGGCTGATAATGGGTTCCATCTATGACCTCCCAACCTTATTTTTACAATAGTTTATCACGTCATTTATCTTTTCTTTGGTTATGGTACAAGGGGAGTCGTCACACATACCAAGTCCATAATACGGGCAACACTGACAATCAATATTGTCGCCATTTACGGCATCGAGAGCCATTGCTAACCCTTGTTTAAATTTATCCCAATTTATCTGGCTCATATAAATCCCTCTCTCTTTGGCTTAGTAGATACACCAATCTTCCGCCAGCATGTCTGTCTGGCTTGCAAACCACGGCACACGATTCTTCGGCGCGTCGGGATTGTCCGTCTGCAGCCCTGTTGTATCGATGTAAATATACGGGTGTGTCATATAGTTCATATTCTCAATAACAGCTTCTGCTGTCTTTCTGTCGTACTCTTTTACCGACTCCGATAATTCAGCATACGGGATCATATCATGATGATTTTCTCTTCCCTGTTTCTTTGCTTCATCCCGACATGCATCGTGGACATGTTCTGCTATACTTTCGATATTTACTTCTCCGGCTAATGCAATAAAAATACCTTTGCCGTTCCAGCCTCTACGGCGAAGTTTATAACCATTTTTCAAAGCTTCGAGGGCCATTCCAAACGTAAGCCCATGGATTTCTCGATATGCTTCTTCAAATACATCTGCCGGGCTCCAAGACTCATAGCCGTCTGCATACCGTACAAGATACCCAGCAGTATCATTACTATGTGCACTAGCAATATTACGCATTAAATATACCTGCGCTTCACCTTTTGTCATCGGTTTTGCCGTAACTTCTTTTACACCAACATACATTTTCATGATTCCCACCCTTTCTGATACGCAAAAAGGACCCATGCAGCGTCATGAGTCCTTTCCTTGTGTGCTATTGGGTTGTTACTTGCGAGAAGAGAATCTCTTGAGTAGTGCGTATCTACAATACTCACGATACCATTATACCATAGATTTTCGGCTGTTGTTCCCGGAATAAGAAAAACTAGATTTTAAAATGTTCAAAATAAATTGGGGCTACTACATTTATACTCCATTTGCTTTTTGCTTCTTTTTAAACATATCTAATAAAGCATCTTGCAACACTTTAGAGAAATTAATATTATTATTCTCTGCAAAAGTATTTAACCATGCCGGAATTGTAAGATTTTTTCGGATTGCCTTATTTCCATTTTTTTCAGCATAGGCATCCATATCCAAGACTAAAAGATTGACAAAACCATCCGGACTATCTGGAACTATATCTTTAATATTACTAGCTTTAGGTATAGCATTATTATCTTCCAGTTCATCTAAAATCCATCCAGATGCAGCATCATTTGCCATTTCAATAGCCTCTTCTATAGACCTCCCTTCTGTAACACATCCGGGAAGGTCAGGCACAACAACAGTGTAGCCCCCTTTTTTATCCCCGCAGGGATAAAAGCACGCCGGATAAATTAATTTTTCCATCTCCTCCATCCTTTCTAATTTCTGTTTAACTCATTTTCTCATTTTTATTGAGATGTTTCGAGATGTAACTAAAGAAATATTTTTATTTTATAAACAAGCAAGGGCTATAAAAGCCCCGCCTGTTTAAAAATCGACTTGACGGTGCGAATGTCTAAATCACCACCATGATACGGTACAGTTACTTTTCCCTTTTTTGTAGGGTGCTTATAAAACCTATGGGATCCTTTAGCATTCTTGAATTGCCAGCCATCGTCGAGAAGCCTACGTTCGACTTCTTTGAACGTCATTGCACCGCCTCCTTTTCTTTAGATTTACCAGATTTGGTATATTCTCATTATACGCATTATGCGCACAGATGTCAAGGAAGCGATTTAACATTCTATTTTAAATTATCCGAACCAACCCCAATTGACATGCCGCAGCAATCGCAAATGTCTGCACTTCATTCACCATCGCATAATATGTACTCTTGCTGATGTGCAGCTTCGCGCCAACCTCGGTATATTTCTCTCCCCGATACCTCATCTTCACGGCCCGCCGTTGCCAGTCGTCCAATCTCGCATACGTCGCATCAATAACGCTGAGCCATTTTTCAGGATGATGAACGACGACTCCATCGTACAGCGTCACCGACTTTAATTCCGTTGCAGCCTTAATCCCCTGCACCGCTGTCGGATCGCTTACCAACGCATGGCCGCCGCTGCCGCCGGTGTGTCCGCCAGCGGATTCAAGACGAGCATTTTTCACGGCCCGGCGAATCTCCTTTTCTCGGTAAAAAATCATATCTATTTTGCGCGTCGTCGCATCAAGCGACGTGCGCTGCCCCTTTACATACAAACCACATCACTCCCTACCACGCCACAAGAAACGCGCCCGGATTCGCTGCCACTTTATAGCCCCAGGACTCAAAAGCCTGGGCCAGCTGTGTATCCAGTACGTCATTTCCGCTTTTATGTAAGATGATATAGCGCCGGCCCTGACGGTCCTTCGTGTATATCATGTTTTCGATTACCGACACACATCCCATGTTCCGGCCTCCTTTCGTTTCTGGATTTCTTTTTCAAGATCAGCTTTAAACTGTAACCATTCCGGCTTATCTATCAATGGATCTCCCCACGATAGCGGATGTTCCAAATCCATTTGCAGGACAGATAGCATCTTATCAGACATGTCTTTTAAAAATTTCGATAGGTACTCTACACACATTCCGACAACGTACGTCCTGCGGCCCAGCGCATATCGTTCGTAACTAATCAAGGCGTGTTGAAAGTCCTCGTCAAACTCGACAATGCCCTCCTGCGTCAATTCTACCTCGTCAAACCGGGCCGATATAATTTCATCTTCGTGCCGGCCTTTGATTCGCTTACGCCGAAAGTCAATTTCCGAGACAGGAAATGTGATTCCCCGCGCCTTATGATAAGCTTTGTATTCTTTAATCATCTCGCACACTCCTTTTCATAAACTTGTCAGCTAGTTCCCCGATATAATCATCGCCCCAGTTCTCCGGCATATCATCATTTACCGGACACAGGCATATACTGTCAAAAGGGCAATATGTGCAGCACTGTGTAGCTGCGCATATTGCTTTGACCTGCCTCAACGTATTGATTACAGTTTCTTGGTCCAACGTCATATTCATGCTTTTATCAACCCAATCATTAAACCAGTATTAACCCAATGCCTCCTATAAATACGTCCCCACCACACATGGTAAATCCTCTTTGCTGCGCTGGAAGAAAACCATATGCTCCGGTATCGCATTCTGCAGCTCGCCCCAGGAATGTGTAATGCATACGGTATCATCCCAGGGCCGGATATTGTCATTTTCAATTTTCCATAGGCGTGCCAGATAAATATCTTTCCCTTCTGCCGCATAGTCTTCGGGATTTTTATAAACGCCAATAGCTAATGCCGTTCGGCTTTTCATTTTTCCGGCCAATTTCTGCAGCACAATCTCCTTAAAAGCTTCTGGAGTGTAGTTCATTTCGTATCTCCTCTATTCATTAGTGACCATTCCCTGTGCTTCTACCCTTGCGCTATTCAGAGCAATCATGCCCATAACTTCAAAAATATTAGTATCCCTAGGCCCATCAAGGGATATGCAGTTATTATATATTGTAAGGGTCCCTAAGCGCTTATCATCCTGATATACGTCATATCTCACATTAAGCATCAACCCATTATCGCTGGCAAATTTCGCATATATCGTAACTGGTACCATATCCCCGGTCAGAAGATCCAGCAGTAAGTCGTCCTTTTTGGAATTATACGGATCAATAAGCCGATGCTGTTTATTGATAACATACTTGCCGCTTAGACCCACAATATCAAATGCTTTATCGTACGCAATCCCATTTTGTTTCATAAATTCTTTGATGTAATTCATTTAATTTTCTCCTTTCGATAATTGTATAATGTTGTCTAAATATATCATGTTATTCGTTGTATCATCTGAAAAGATATAGTTGATTATTTCGTCAACTGTCTGTTCTTTAAACTTTTTACACTTTCCTTGAATTACCCAATAATTATTTTTACTTTGTATTTCTAAATCTCCATTAACTAGTAATTTAATGCTAGTTAGCTTGTTTATCGGCACATATACAGTCCCGTTATTGTGTTTAAATGTCAATAGTTTCATTATTTTAAAAAGGCCTCCTACATTAAAACGACTGCATTTCTCGTAACGGATGTATGCAATGTTTATTAACAAACGCTTCTCCATCCTGAATAAAACAACAAAGAGCATCTTTTACTTTACACTTTATGCAATATCTTGACATAGACAGATGTATCTGCTCAAAAGCTTTGAGCATCATTTTGGTACGCAATTTATGCTTATTATGTCTGTTGATGTTTTTCATATGTGAATAATAGATAAAGCTAATGCTTGCAATATCATGTGCACTTAAACATTCATCGCAGTACCCTTCTTTATAATCTTCACATAACCCCGGACGACATTTCTTTTTACGATTATACCAACCGCAAAATTTCATATCAGGATACTTTTTACGTAACATTTTCCGAGGAACCCGGAAAAAATTATTAATCAATAATTCTTTATCGTTTGACATCGTCTTGGCTCTCCTTGCTTTCAATCAGCCACCGCATATAATCTGCAGCTTTCTTCAAATCCTTCTGCTCGTCTTCCTTGTATTTCGCCCGCATCGTGTATTTAAGGATATTTCCCTTGCACCAACCAGCGTATTCCTCCGGCGTCAGCTTCGCACGAATCACGTCGTTGACGGATATGCCGCCAACGTCATAATAGGAAGGTGAGGTTTGAGGAATGTTTTCTATCTCTTCCTTTTCGTCTTCAACAATCTGTAACTCATTCAGCATATCATCTTCAAACAAACACGGAAGGCATCCCCAGGCATTATCAAATCGTACAAAACAACAGTCTTTGCCTACTGTTTCAACAGTTCCAAGCTGGTGCCTATATTTTACCCGCATACCTGTTTCAAATTTATGTCCCTTTTCTGGTTCAACAGGAACAATGTATTGCACATTCTCCCTATCAATATATAAATTTTCTGGAATATGAATGGCATTTTTAAACTCTGCCCAAGCGTAATGCGGATACAATTTGACAATTCTGCCTTCTGATTCTCCCCACTTCACGCGCATACCTTCTTTGAGTTCGTCAAAATTCATAGTGCCCTCCTTTAAAATAATGATTGTTGCTGATCCTCTAACGCAAAGCGCTTTTCCAAATCTTGAACACTGAACCGCGGACTAAACTTATACGTCCTCATGTCGTCCATTTCTTTTAATTTTTTCCATAGCTCCGGATAGTACTTTTTCAAATTTCTAAGTTCGTTAATCCCTTGCAAGGGACAGCACCAACACGATACTCGCTTAAACTGCTTGTACAGTCCTCCCCAATCAAAGCCATGGTCGTAGCAGTACTGCAATGCCATGTATTCAGTAATTCCCCAATCATATAGCGGGTGTATTACGTTGTCTGGCCTTTTCTCATGTCGCTTCGGTTCATCACGAGCTATGCCGATGTACAGCTTGTAATCATCGATATTCCGCAAATATTTAGCGGTTAAATCAATCTTAAATAGCCTTGTACACCACCGGCTCCACATGCGAGGCCATCCATACCCACGCTTGCCTTTATTTTTACCGCGAGTCTTTTCGTATTCAGCGAAATAATAAACGAAGCTATGCGGCGGCTTTAACCTCGTTATTTTTCTACCGATATATTGTTCGACACGGTCTATATGCTCATACATTGCCGGAAATTCCATTGTCGTGTCGCAAAAGATGATATCGTCGATCGGCATGCCACGTTCAAGCATCATCAGCAACATGGCCGTCGAATCTTTCCCGCCAGAAAATTGCACAATATGCTTCGTATCCCTCACCCCTTTGCTGCCCGTTGCTTCATAAACTTTTCCCTTGCTTTATATAGCTTATTGTACAGCCGCCGGCTGAACACACTGTCTGGACCGACTTCATTGCCCTTCCAGTACAAGCCTTCTATAATAATGTCCATTTCAGCCAAGGACACATGTAGCGTTAGTGTTTCCGCCGGCTTTTTCTCTAGTTTCTTTTCTCGCGCAGCCTTCAGCAGTCGCGCATCCATATCTGCTCCGTTCATCAGTCCATCAAATTTCCAATTAAAACAAGTATCGTTCCATACGAAATAACTACAAATGTGGAAACCGTCCAAAATTCCCATATGTCAGAAGTCATCCATGTATAAATCAAGCATCCAATAACTCCCAGCGTAAGAGATAAAAATATCAATACTTCGCCGATAGTGATTATCGCATTTACAAGCTTATATCTGCTTATCTCATTCACGATGCCACCTGCTTTCCATGTTCATCGTATTTTACGCGTTTTTGGTCCAATGGCCCGTAGATCATCAGTTCCTCCGCGTGCTCTTGTCTCCGCCGCGGGTCCGGGTCGTTTCGGTACTCTTCCAGCGTCGGTATGGTAATCCCGCATTCGCGATGCAGGCATTCCATAAATTGCCAAATGCTCACGTCCTCTTTTTTAATCAAGTACGCGTAGTCATTGAGTTTCCGTTGGATTGCTTCAATGCGTTTGCGACGGAAACCGTAGTCTTCATAGAGGGTAATCATCATGACAACGATACCGCCGGCGAGCATATTCCGCACCCGCTCTTTAATACGAATATCTTTTTCATTGCCGGTAATCAAGCGTTCCAGTGTTTCACAGTACTTGTCCATGCGCGTGCTGCTGAATCCCTCTTGCTTGAGTTTTTCAAACCAATGCAGTACATAGTCATTGCCGTTCTTTTCAACGTCAATCCACTTCTTTGCCATGCGTTCGAAACGATTCCGGCCAAAGCCATACATATCATGCAGAGCCTGAAACATCAGCACCTGCGACACATCAAGGCCGGACTCGCATCCTGCTGTCATCTTCATTTCGTACAGCAGCTTTTCTTTTTTACGGAAAGCTTGATCAATGCCAATTTTCTTTCTGCTAAAAATGTTCATCGCAGCGTCCTCACTCTTTCCAAATTTGTGCAATTACATCAACCATCATCACGATGAGAAATAAGTACAACGCAAACCATCCCGGATTCTGGTTCAGCCATTCCCAAAAGTTCATATCGCACCTCATTCAAACAAATTCATCTGCAGTATGCTCGCAGGATTAATATACAGGCATTCTATAGCCGTGTTAGCACAATTCGTCTGCACTCGGACCCTTGTCTTTTCCCAGCCGTCCAGAACTGTATCATACAGCTCATTTTCGTAGCTGCTGATAATGCAATACCCTTTATGCTGTTTGCATAGTTCAAGCAGCTTTACATGCTGTTCCGGCTTATAAAACTCATGCTTGTAATGCTCCTGCGTCCGCGTGCTCATTAGATACGGCGGATCTACATAGAGTAATGTCCCCCGGCGGTTATACAGCGGTATCAACTCCAATGCGTCCATACACTCAAGTTGTACATGCTTGAGTCGTTCCACAGTATCTAATATCCGTCCCGGCAACTGGCTCCAATATTTGGGCCTAAATACGGTATTGGTCCTATCATGCGCCCATCCGCCGGCGTTACTGCTTGTCTTACCGCCAAACGCCTGCCACGTTCGCACTAAAAATCGCCTTGCCCGCTCTATCGGATCGGCTGCCACGTCATGGCTTAACTGGTACTCCTGTCGTGAATACGGCGTCATTTCAATGGCCCTGCAAAGACTATCTGCGTCGTCACGCACGACTTTAAAGAGATTGACTACATCGCCGTCAATGTCATTTATCGTCTCTGTCCCCGAAGGCGGCTTGCGAAAAAACACAGCACCGCTGCCGAAAAACGGCTCGACATAGACTTCATGCGCTGGGAACTGGCTGATAATCCAGTCAGCTATGCGCCACTTTGCGCCAGGCCATCGCAAGATTGTTTTCACAAAACATCATCTCCCAGACATTCTTTGGGTGGCGGTGCAATCGGCGCCCAGCAGGCAATATGCGGTTCTCCGTCCTCGTCTAAGCAGATAACATTATCAGAAAACATTTTGCCAAACTGGTCTTTATGCTTTAAATCCGGCCCCATCTCATTGGCTTTAATCCATCTCATACGTTCACCTTTTCATATTCAGACAAAAATTCCTCTTTGTCCATTAAACAAAATCCTTCAGAACACTTAACAACGAACTTATTTTTAACCAGGACGGTTACATCCATGCTACCATCCTTTTTCACGCGCCAAATGAGGTATTGTCCATCTTTTGGATTGGCTAAATCAACCTTCCATGGATCCCCAAGAAAGCTTTTGATTTCCTGGGTGTTGTCTCCAGTAAATAAGATAGCTTCAACTTCATATGGCCGCCGTCTCCATTTCATTTCTCATCCCTCCTGTTTGCCTTTCTGCCGCCCGCATTCCCATTCCCGGTATAACTTGAACCAGTCAGCGGCTTTCATCGTTACCAGCCATTCTGCATGCGATTTCTTATGTGCAACAATGGGAATATCACCGCATCCCTTTTCCGCTGCATCATGTGCAGCCTGTTCCATCGCTTCACGAACGTTCAGCCGTTCGACGAACTTGACTTCTTGGTGAATCCCCGGCAGGCCCACGCAGTCAGCAGCGTCACCGGTCTGGCCGCAGTATTGCGATGTGCGACGGACGTCGTAGCCTTCTTCCCGGCAGACAGCCGCCCACATACGCTCGCCGCGCTTGCCTTTTTCTCGCTCTTTTTTGCCCACGTCAATCACCCCCAAGACTCGCGCTTAGACTCGCCCTTGAACGTGATAATCTTGTTCGTCGCCCGCAAACGGTCGTAAATACGCAGCTGATACCGGTCTCTAATGTCTTCTGCGGCAAGATTACTGGTCACAATCGTTGCCCGCATACGGTTGTAGCGCTCCGCAATAATCGCATCGACTTTGCACTGTACCCAGGTGTGATCGTATTCGGCGCCGAGATCATCAAGAACCAAAAGCGGCGTTGTACGTATCCGGTTTTCAAGTTGGATTAGGCTGCCGTCGCGCCGTTCCCGCATTTGGTTTAAATTATCCAGCAGGCTAACCATAGGGATAAAATATCCCACCTGCTGGCGGTCTACCAGCTCGCGCAGTACAGCAATAGCCATCGTCGTCTTCATCGTGCCGACGCCGCCGACGAGCGTCAAACCCTCGCCCTGGCGGATATGTTTGTCCAGATTCTTGATATACGTCTTCACTGCCAGCCATGCCTTAGCATTCTCCGCCGGTACGCCGCGCTGCTCAATGTACGCGGCATTGACCGGCCAGAAGCGTTTATAAATGCCGTGCGATTCCAGACGCTCTTCTTCCCGGCTTTTAAGCCCTGCTCCGCCATCATAAGCACGTATCGCATCCCTGTAATCCGGATCGGCTTCATACCCATCCATCGGGCACGTCGCTCCAATCTGTCCGGACGCCGCTTTTAACTGCGCTATTTTCCCGGCGAACCGGCTTACCGTTGCGCCGGCGGGCTGCATTCGTTCTATCTTTGTTCCCATGTTCTGCCTCCTCATCATAGCCGTGCTGCTCCCAGGACTGAAGAATGCCGTTGATATAGCTCAGCGTCCTGCCGCCGCGCAATACGGCCCGTTCAATAGCCTTCAACACAGCGTCTTTTCCATAATGCTCTACCAAATCGTATAATTTCTGGCTTTCGATTTCGCTGCAAATAGGCCGAATGTTTTTCTGGTAGCATTGCACGACTTCGCCAATTTTATTTTGCGCGCACGCGCGCGTAGTAGCAGCAGGATCTTCTTCTAGTCTAGTCTTGTCTAGTCTATGTCTAGGTATGGTATCACTTTGTGTATCGGGTAGCGTATCGGTCTGTGTATCGGCTTGTGTATCGGGTAGTGTATCGCTTTGCGTATCATTTTGCGTACCTCTGTGGTACGCAACGGTTTGTGTACCACTTTGCGTATTACTTTGCGTACCATATTGGTACGCAAATGGCACCATTTGATATATGGCTGATTGATTCCCTTTTCGGGTTCGTACAATAATCCGGCCACTTTGCTGTAATGCATTGCGAGCTCTGATGATGGATTGCTTACTCAACCCTGTGTCCAATTCCAATGCTGATATAGCCACATTAAACTCCCGTTTCCATCCGGTCTTGTTGCAATAGTGCATCAATGCAAACCAAAGGAGACGTGCGGATGATGAAATAGAGTTTGTCAGCAGCCAATCGTGAAAAGAATTGATTTCATCAATGTATCGCATAATTTTCTCCTACAAATTAATATACATATACTTCTGCGCCGGTATGGCGCTGTACAAGCTCTTTGAACTGTTCTGCGTTGCTGTTCATATCGCTCAAATGTAGCAAATAAATCTGCTTTACGCTTTTCATATCATTTGCCCTAAGCATTTCTAACAGCGTTTCAATACTCATGTGCGACTTCATGATTCGCTTTACGAGATACTCCGGCAGCCTGCCTTTTCCCATGTTGTCAATCATCTGCGTCTTGCTGTAATTCGCTTCAATCATGATGTTCGTCAGCCCGGCGAAAGTATAGGGAACGTACGCCGTATCGGTAATATACAGTAACTTCTCGCCGTCGTCCGTTCCGATTTGATAGCCGTAGCACTCGACGTCATGCTTTACCGCAAATGGCAATATGGTCATGGAGCCGATACGATGATATTGCAAAGGCTCCCATACCGTAACGCCTTCGTAGGCTTCGGCAAGATCCTGCGGTCCGTATACGGGGATTCCCCGCTGAATCAGCTTTTTAACGGATTTTGCGTGGTCGCCGTGCCGGTGCGTGACAAGACATCCGGAAATACTGCTTGTCTTATAGCCGCATCCGGCCTGTATCGACTCAAAGCGTATCCCGCATTCAAGGAGCAGGTATGTACTGCCGTCGCTGATGCGATAGCAGTTGCCCGTACTCCCCGATGCGATGACTTTTATATCCATATCAGAAGAGCGGGCCGTCGTCAGCCGGTTCCGGAGCCGGCTTTGCCGAAGACTTTACCGCCTTTGCAGCTTCCTTTGCAACTGCCTTTTCCGATACTTGTGCAGGAGCAGCTGCCGGAATGTCAGCTTTAGGCGCTGCCGGAGCAATCTGTTCAAGCGGTACCGCATTGGCATGGGCCTCTTTATCCTTATCCAGCTCATGCTGTACATACTCAACGCCGATCGTTTCCGCACCAATATCTACGGCTTCTTCCACCGTCTGCAGGCCCATAGAAAGCTCCGGCGCCGTCGTACGGATAAACCAGCTTGCCGCCCGGTACCGCAGCATCTGTTCCGGCATGGTCTGCCACTTGCTGCCGTTCTTCGTGTACCAGCCTTCTCTTTTCGCAATGCCGATCGTTACTTCCGGACCGACAAGGCGTTCACCCGTCGACAATTCGCAGGCCCACGCGCGGCATCCCCAGGAATCCGTATTCGGCTCGCCGGTCATTTCATAGTGAATCGACGTATACCGGCCGCACTGGTTAAATACGGCGATAAGGAATTTAGAACTCCACGACGGCGTACCGTAGACGACGTATAAGTTCTGCATGACCATAAGCGGATCGGCGTTCAGCCGCTGCGCCATATTGACCGCAATAGCGCAGTCGGGAAGGTTCCCCTGAAAGTTCTTAGGAACTAGGCTACTCTTTGCAAACATATTGCTGATTCGCTGTAAAAGCTGAAATCCTTCCATCGTCGCAAACCCTGACGTAACCGCCATATTTGCATGATTGTTTTCTACTGCCGCTAAATTTTTCGCTTCCATGATTATTCCCCTTTCTGTTCAATACGTAATGACCGGTCGGTCGGCGATACAATCAGCCGAATCAGTTGTCCGGAAAAGCCCGATACTTCGCTGACGCTTTCGGCTCGGTCCATAACGACCGGCAGATCCGTTTTAAAATGCTTGTTCAGTACGTCGATGATTTCAAGCTCGGCGTTCGCCTTGGCTGCCGTGTTTGCTGACTTATAGCGCACCCACTGACCGTCATTGTTCCGAATCGTCGGCTCGCAGATTTCTTTCAATCCACCGTTAATCTGGTCCTCAAAGAGCTTGAAATGTATGGTCTTGAATCGGCTGTTGATGTTGTCCGTGACCATGGCAGCCTTGCAGCGAACGAATTCTTCGCAAAGATGAATGCCGTATTCCACTTGTTCCAGTGTTTCCGCCGTCTGCCGCTGCTCTTCTTCAAGGCTATGAATGCGGGCCTTGATTTCCTTCGCCTGGTCAATCTGTGCCAGATCTTTGGACACAGCCCGTATCGTTTCGGACACACCTGCTAGTTGTTCGTCAAAAGACTTGGCAATAGCGGCCTTTTTATCGTCGGCAGTCTGCTGATTGTCCCGCAAGGCTTGTATTTGTGCCTGCAACGACGCATAGTCTTCGGTCGATTCAAACGGAACCGGAGTTGTAATCGTCGCTGTTATGCGTGCGATTTCCCGTGCAAGCGTTTCTATCTGCTCGTTGTTTGCTTTCGCTTGTGCCTCCGCTTCATCTACTTTGCCTTGCAATTCGCTAATCATTGTAGCGCTGCACGACTGTCCGCGTTTATTGATTTCTTCCTTTTTCCGGGACTTCTTCAAGTTAAATTCTTCTCGCAACTGTTCGACGCGTTCCACCGGTAGCGGTTGCCCACAAGTGGGGCAAATCTCGTTGGCTTCATCCCACTGTTCGGCTTGTACCTTTGCGTAATCTGCTAAAAGAAGTTCGCGCATGGTTTCCATGCGTTCTATTTCTTTCTTTTTTTCTCCCGTCTTCCGAATCAACGCTACGTTTTCCGACTCCAAATTGGATTTTTCTTTTTTCAGCTCGTCAAGCTTGGTATATGCTGCTTCGTTCGCCTTATTGCCTTCCTGCATATACGCCAGCTTCCGGCGTTCAATATCAAGTTGCAGGTCGTTGATTTGCTGCGCCGTCATCGTGTCGGTATCCGCGGACAAGGCTTCCTGCTTGCGATTCATTATCTCGTCCTGCTGTTTGTACAAATCAGCAAGCCGCTTATGCAAAACCGTTTCATCTGGAAGAACTTCTTCCGGCAGCATCTTCGACGCTTCATCAATCCGAGCCGGAATAAGCTCTAATTCCTTGTTCAACTTCCGCTTCTGCGCTGCGGCGATCTTCTTGTACTCGGCAATGCTGTACGTTTGATCCGTCGTCCCCGGCATTTTCAGGATAGTCCGCAGCTCACCAAGACCATTCGCATCCATTACTTCATCATCGCTGACGTCGCCGCAGATTTCAAAGAGCATCCGACGGCGTTCGTCGTTTTTCAACCCTTCGCTAAAATATCCGTGCAACGTCAGCATCTTGATTTTGTCAATATCTACGCCGCAGATGCTTTCTACCATGGCGTCATATTCCTTCTGCTTAGAAGGGACTTCATTGATGTAGTAATCCGTGGTATGACCGCTGAAAGATTTAGTGGCGCTGCCTTTCTTTTGCGTCCATATTTCGTAAAAGTCTTTCGCAAGAGTAACGATTGTACCGTTGCAATCCAGCTTCATACTTGCTTTATGATGTAAATCATGCGCGCCGGTCGTTTTGGGATTAAAGTCTTTCTCGTCCGTCGCCGCCCGGTCCAGCAGCAGCCAGCAGATAGCGTTTGCAATCGTCGTTTTGCCCGTGCCGTTCGCGCCGTAGATATCTGTATTATGGCCGGCGAACTCAATATCTAATTCTTTGATTCCCCGGAAGTTCTCTAAGTGCAGGCTAAGGATCTTCATTAAAATCCCCCCTTTTGTTGTGCGTCTCTACGCCGTAACGCTTCAGCTACTTGAGCGTGAAATTTGTCTCTCATAATTATTTACCCTCCCGCTTAATAATCTCTACGATTTTCCGCAACACGTCCGCATCGCCCAAGCTACGTTCCTGCGATTCAAGTTCCGCCTTGCCACCGCAAATGGTGGTTAATGTCCACGTTCGGTCAGCACTCTTCTTCTTTTCTTCCCGGATATGCAGCTGGAAATGCGATTTCGTCAAGAGCGGCAGCGGCAGCAAATAAAACGACTTGCCGCCGTAGCTGTTATCCGGCATAACATCCCTTAATCGGCTGACCACCTGACTTGCCAGCCATTTTTCTCCGGCAAAACACTCCATAAACTCTTTCAAATTCCGTCCGCTTCGTACCATGTATCTTCCTTCTTTCTTTCCATCATGATATAATGACCGTGAAATGTTTTTTCATTTGAGCCTTTGCGGACCCCTATCCGCAAGGCTCTTTTTCTTTAGGTGCGGATTAATCCAAAGAACCACATGGCCCCAATGATAAGGCTTTCCGCAATCGCCAGGCCCGCGAAAAACACCGCCCAGCGGAAGAAGCTGTACTCTGTAACATGGATCTCAACCGCATCCGGTTCCGGATTGTGCCGGCTGTTTATCCATTCTGGAATAACCGGCGTAGTCGCATTTCGTTTCATCCGTCTTTCACCTCTTTCTCGGCCTCTTCGGCCATAAATTGGGCCGCCAACATGGCAATCCGCTGTAGTCTTGCTTTTAAAGCTGCAAGCTCTTTATTCTTTGCCGCCAATTCGTTCATAAGGCGGCGCCGTTCAAACGGACTCAGCGGCGTCCGTTCTTCCGGTTTAAACCCTTCAAGGGCAAGTATTTCCTGCCCTGAATACTTTACGCCCGGCAATGCATGAAGCCGATGCAGTATGCCGTCCTTTTCCATGTTCTCGACGGACTGCTTACTGCAATTCCACCTAGCAGCTAATTCAGCTTTTGAAAAAACAGGCTTTGTATTCGCTTCCATTCCCGTCACCTCGCTTCCAACCTCGTTCTCCCCTCGTGGTATAATGGGTTCGAAAGGAGACGCTTTTCAGAATATGATTTCCTTATCGGTAATGAATATCTTGCTTATGATGGCCGCTACGTACGAATAACTTCTTCAGGTTTATCTCTACTTGGAAAATCTCTCGAAGAAAATTCAACCGCTACCTTTAAGAAGTTAGATAAAACTTTGATTGTAGAGATCGCTTTTGGAATTATTTCCACCGTAATAGGTATATTACAAATATCATTACATTAATTGCGGTTACTACAATCGTTACCTCATACTGATGATTTTGAAGCCATCCGCGGATGGCTTTTATTTTGTCCATACCCTCACCTCGCTTCCACTCACTCCACTAAATCAGATACGTTACATTCCAACACTTCCGCTATTTTGTAGAGCGTCGACAATTTGACGTCGCTGCCATGCTCCACGTTCCATAAGTTTCCGTAAGCAAGTCCAGCTTTTGAGGCCAGTTCTTTGATAGTAATATCTTTTGCTCTTCGAATCCTTCTAATGTTGTTTGGTATCATTTGACTTTTTATCCTTTTCACGTTATACTATATCTTGTATAAAACATTTATTTACATTACTAGAAAGGAGGTGGACTCCATGATTGCCGATATTTACTTGGATACTGGCTTCTCTATTCCCATAAAAAACATCACCAAAGTAAAACGACTGCTGACTGGCGTTAGTACTACAGAATATGTCCCTGATACGTTTTCGGACTTAGTCCTAGATGATGATTGTATCTATTCCTTTATTGGGGAGAGAAATAACACATTTGTGGTAAAAGGCTGCCACATTATTTATGTTGATTTCCATGCCTAATACATGATGAAAATTTTAAGAGTACAGTTGCCGCTGTGCTCTTTTTTTATTTCTTCAACTTTGTCCATTCCATGTTGAAGCATATTATTTTTAGCTTCCCATGATGGATATTTTGTCGTGTCAATCGTAAAATGAATTACATTTACTTCCATTCGCTTCACCTCTTTCTCCCGCCGTTCCTCGAACCATGATATAATCGTCATGAAAGGAGTTGTTATTATGTGTTATGATCCGATGATTGAAAAAATAGTTCTAAAGTTATCTAAGGATATCTATCAAGACGGCCTGCAACCATCTGTTCAAACTTTAGGTCAAGAATTAGCACAAATTTTCTCGGCATTAAAAATCGTTACTCTGCCATTCGCAGCTATGGGACATACAGCTGATTGCTTATTAGAAAAATATAAAATTTTCCTGCACGATTCCATCAATAAAGTGAAACCTGAAAACCGCATTCCCCCACAGCCACGTATTTCTACACCAATTTTGCAAAATGTCCAAGTTGCATTCGAACAAAAAGACATCTATGAGCTCTATAGCAACTTACTTGCATCTGCATCGGATAAAAATACTTGTGATGATGTACATCCTGCATTTATAACTATTGTGTCTCAATTAACATCCTTAGAAGTCCGCCTCCTTGAAAAAATTAAACCAGAATTTGCTATCCCTTATTATTCCTTGCAATTTTATAAGCCAGAAGAACACGTATATTTCCCATTATCTGAACCAGTTTGTTTCATAGACGATATGAATGAAAACTACACCTCACTTACATCTGGTCTGGAAAATCTTCAGCGGCTAGGTCTTATATACAAAATCCCTCACTTGTATACAGAAGATCAAAGTGATTTTCAAGCCAAGAAAAACGATTTAATCTCGTTATTGTTCAAATATGATTCCGTATACGCCCAACTATTAGCAGAATTTTCGCCTCAAAATATTCGAGTAGATCCTGGATTCTTCAAACCTACTGTATTGGGTCGGAAATTTCTTTCAGCTTGTTCAGGGCCTCAGTCATAAGCTTCTTCTGCTCTTCCATAGATGCTAAAGCCAGTTTATTAATTTGCCTGTGAGTAGTAAAACCTTCTTTTGCCAAAATGCTTTCGATTGCCGCTTGACAACCAATAACATACATAACTAAACTTTGAAGGGTTTCCACTTTTTTTTGCAGAACTAGTAACCGTGTTTGCAGTTCTTTTTCTTTTTCGTCCATGCTCTCACCTCGCTTCCTCTGCGTTCAATTCCATTTCTCCCTTCGTGGTATAATAGATTCGAGAGGAGGTATCAACCCATGTTAGATGCTAATGTTAATGTTAATATAGAAGCCCCAAATATTCCTGAAACCATAACAGCCACCGCGAAAATACTTCCAAAAACTAGAGAATCTATTGATTCAGCTTTAAGTAACACATTAGATCTTTTAGGATATCCCGCAGCTTACGCAAATGCTTACGCACAAGCTTCCTTACGTAAGACAAAAGAAAAGCTGCAACAAAAGTTGTCTAAAATTTCTCCCGAAAAAATTGTTCCGCCGCCTTTATTTGTTTCCGTTCCTACGTTACAGGCCTGCTGTTATGCTGCTGATAGTGAGGAACTTCATAATATGTTTTCTTCATTACTAGCAACAGCTATGAATACGGACACACAAGACAATGCGCATCCCTCATTTATTGAAGTAATAAAGCAGTTGAGCCCTTTGGAAGCGTCTATTCTTGAATCAAAACAATTCCTTCATCATAATAATTTTCCAATGTGTACACTCTATGCAGCTTTAAAAGCCAACCTAATCGAAAATCATCCCTGGGGAGGAACTTTTGCCCAAACCCCATCAGGATATCCCCTAATCGATAACATCATCTTGTATCAATCCCCTCTTCTAAAAGAACCTACAGACCCTAAATTATTAAGTCGCATAACAGAAAATTTTGCCCGATTACGTATCCTCTCGTTAGCTCATGATCGTTATATACTAACTGAAAATCCCTATGAAAACTTACACTCTCTTCTACTACATGCAATTGATGAACTTAATAAAAATCAAGCATTTTCAACAAAATACAAACCCGTAATTATCCCATCAGTTGCTACCCTCACTTTATTTGGAAAAAGCTTCATCGAATCTTGTGTTTCTTAACTATCTTACCTAACCCATCTTTCAGTAATGCGTTCTGCACACTTTCAAGCCCCTGTTCAGGACGGTACGTAATCCAATTAATTTTCATGAGTAAAAGAAACAACTCAAATACAATATCTACTTTTTCTTCCAATGTTTTTTCATTGAATGCCTTTCCCTTTTCTGGGTCTGCACAATCTAAAAACAGTTGTATCGCATCATTGGCGATTACTCCCTCAGGCTCCCTCATGCAGGGAGCTTTTGTTTTTTCTTTCTCTTCCATCTGCTCTCACCTCGCTTCCACCATTGACGGTACATTTTGCAGTATTTAAATACTTGTATTTCCGTCATTTATTTTTAAAAAATTAAGATCGAGATTTAATATAATTCCCAGCTTAGACAGGAGCTTCAAACTGGGCGTATATCGACCTCGCTCTACATCGGCATAATATGCACGTGAAACCCCAGATTCATCAGCTACTTGCTGTTGAGTCTTACCTTGACGTTCCCGGGCATCTTTAATAATTTCACCGATTCTATCCATCAAATTCGCCTCCCATCACTTGTATTTCCGTCTTGCAAATAAATTGTAGCGTATTTCCGTCATTATGTCAATAGTATTTCCGTCAAAAATATATTATAATCTAACCATAAGGACGGAAATACCGCACACCACTATAAAGGAGGCTTAATTCATGAGCACACGCACACTTGGAGATAATATCAGAGATGCCAGGAAAAAAGCCGGATTAACTCAAATGGAATTAGCTAAAGCTACAAATTTATCTCGATCCTATATTGGCGACATCGAAAAAGATAGATATAATCCTAGTCTATCCGTCTTAAAAGCTATCGCAGTAGCCACAAATACACCTCTAGATACCATTATCAGTGATCAAAAATTAGAGTGGTTAAATAAAGATGAAAGAAAAATTCCAAAAGACTTAAATAAATTTTTAGAGCAAACCGAAATCGTATTCAACGGAAATACATACAATCTCACCGATGATGAAAGAGCCGTGATTATTAAGTCCTTGGAGTTCGCCTTTGATGTGGCCAAACAGGCAAACAAACGCAAAAAAGACGACCCGAAAAAATAGGTGGTGTCGCCTGTGGTACGAAAAAATATAAAATTGCGCGTCAAAAATCTCGTAAAGAAGACTGGTACGGCCAATCCTCTTGAAATTGCAGCGATGCTTCGCATTCCCGTGGCCTATACGGAGCTGCCGGACAAAATCAGAGGGTATCTGGTGCGGCCGGTCCGGAGGAAAACCATCGTCGTAAACGACAAGCTCGACGAGCGAGAAGTATATATCGTCGTTGCACACGAACTGGGCCATGCACTGATGCACGGGGCTACGAACACGTTCCATGCCGATACTATATTCTATAGCCGATCCCGGGATGAGTTTGAAGCTAATCTCTTTGCGCTGTATCTCCTTTCCTATAGTTATGATATAGACGAACGCCTGCTGCAAGCTGCACCCAGGAACCGAGATATTATGACGTATAGCGAAGCGCATAAATTATTGTGCAGATGTATTGAGAGGTAAAATATGCTTATAGGAACACTTCTTGTATCGCTTATAACAGGGATAGGATATGGTGCTATTATTTATAACTGCACCGATAAAACACTTAGGAGCAGAGTAAAAGGACTTATTAGTGTTTTCTTCTTATTATTAGCAAGTGGGTATTTTTTTACTCCTGATGAAGTATGGAAGAAGCTAGTGCCTTTATACCCAACTAGTTTAGGATTCTTTTTTATTTTCTGTTGTGGAGGTCACATCATAAAATTCAAAAAAGAAATATTTCCATCTTATTTTTTTAATAAACATACTATTTTATTTCGTATTCTGGGGATATTATCGATTATTTTAGGAATCTTTATTGAACAATTTATGCCTCTATATTAAAAGAGGTAAATATGATTAGAAAACTAAAAGAAAATTTGATGGGCGGAATGGCTGGTGCCGGAATATTAATAGTACTTCTTTGTATTATTCCCGCCATATTTTTTGAAGGAATTAATACTTTTATAAGGCAAGTCTCCGTTGGTTGGAAATCATATAGTATGGGAGATAAGATCGCAGCATTAATTATGACTGTTATTATATCCGGGGTTACAGGGCTTGTATTAGACTGTATATACGAACAATTTATCTTGATCTCTTATAAATACAATATTGAAACAACCACGCTTGTATCAATATTAGTATTCTACTGCCTAATAAGTAACATAATTTGGACTAAAAATAAGCTAAAATCAAAAACTGATAAATGACAACCGCGCAGATGTATTAAGAGGTAAAAACGGAGATATCATTATGAAAAAATTATTTGTTGCATTTCTGACCTTGTTATCATTATCCTGCCCAGTCTTTGCAGCTGACTGGTATTATTTAGGAAATTCAAACAGTGGCAAACAATATTATATCGATAATTCTTCAGTAGAAAAAAATGCAGAAGTTGCATTTGTGTGGTGCAAAATAATCAATACAGATGGTAGTTTTAGTGTTGTACGATATGCATTTATTCGAAAAGGTAAGTTAGTAGCCACTTTGAGTACTTCAATTTACGACGCAAATGGTAACTATATATCAAGCTATAATGTTCCATTAAATCCCTATACCTTGCACTGGAAGTCTATTCCACCTGAAACCGCCGGAGAATCAATCTACTACTCCATCTGGCCGTACTAAGCGCATAAATTACTTTGCAGATGTATTGAGAGGTAAAATAATACTTGCTGATCGTACTAATTTAGGAGAATATAATGAAGGCTCTCACAACCCAAGAAGCAAATATACTGATAAAAATTGCAAAGGCATTTTTAGAACCCAAGAAATTCAAATTAGCCGATGCAGGAAAAACAGAATCCTACCCATTACAAGAAGTGTTTAGTAAAAAGCGTGACCTAAAAATGACAATGTATTCTGGCCGGATTACTTCGCAAAAATTTACTTTTCAACTTATGTTTCGGGGAAATATAATACTAGTAAGAGTTGATTTTGGCTATCCTGGAACTCATATCAATCCAGACGGATCTATTATTCCACCCAAAACGCCTCATATTCATATGTATGATGAAGAAACCTTGGATAAGGTCGCCCTTCCTTTGCCGGAAACTTTTTCTAACCCCAATGATTTTGTCCAAGTCTTATATGACTTCTTCTCTTATGTAAATATTGTAAATATAAGCGACATTCGTATTTGTACACAAGGTGGGCTTTTCGATGAAAACGACAGCGGATAACTGGACCACTTCCTACTGGGAATGGTTAAAAAATAATACCTATATTAAAAAATTAAAAAATGGCTGGACAGAGATTGCCACTCCTTTTTTAGATAGACACAATGACAGCTTGACTATCTACGCCTATAAAGATGGCAATGAAATACGATTATCCGATGATGGATATATTTTATCTGATTTGGAAATGTGCGGATGTAGTATAAAATCAGAACAGCGCAAACGGATCTTAAACCAATTCTTAAATGGTTATGGTATTACGTTAGAAGATGGTGCTCTAACTGCTATCGCAACTATCGAATCGTTTCCCCAGAAAAAGCACATGCTCTTGCAAGCTATGCTATCGGTAAATGATATGTTTATGCTTAGTAAAAATGAAGTGCAATCTATTTTTATCGAAGATGTTTCTAAATTTTTTGACGAGCAGAATATTATAAATACTCCCGATGTTAAAATTTCCGGGAAAAGTGGCTTTGATTATAAGATTGATTTTATTATTCCTAAATCCCCAAGAGTAAACTTGCCTGAACGCTTTATTATTGCTTTAAATAAGCCCAAAACGGAAGCTGTGAAAAACGCTCTATTTGCATGGGATGATATAAAAAATAATCGTCCTGGGAAAGACAATGACCTGATTGTCTTTTTGAATGACGCGGAATCTTATGATAAAAAGCTAGAACGGGCTTTAACACAATATAACGCTCTACCGGTGCCTTGGTCCAATCGGTTTGAGGTGCGTGACAAATTGGCTGTTTAATTTATATTAGACCAATTTCGTGACATCACGAAAATAGCAGGAACGGAGTTTGACAAGAGAAGTTTGACATAGTAGTATGAGTATGGAATCTGGGGAGACTCTGTACAGAGTTGCAACCTGTTGAGGTCATGCACATACGATGTATGGCCTCTTTTTGTTACTCGGATTCAAACGCGCCCAACACTGGTCGGGAACGTTCCACAAATAAACACCTTCGCTACTACTAATCCCTTAAAATAAAAATTACGGCATACGCATCCCGTACAGCGCTCGAGTCCGTCGTACAGTCAGATGGCATACCGTAATTCGATTATCATCGTATCACAAAAGGTTCATTCTTTCAACTTCTTCACACCTTAATACCATTAACTTACCATTACTTGCAATACTTACCAAAAAAAGTCCCGCCCCTGAGCTACCAACTCAAAGACGGGAAATGCCGGCGGTACTACCAATACCGGATCGGCTAGTATAATCCACCTTACCAAGGGCTGATTATGTTTGCATTATACCACATTCAGCCCTATTTTATCAAAAAAGGAGCTGAATAATATGCGCGAACTAGAATACAACTTCACATATCGTGAAAAAGACAAAGGTTTCCAAGTCATCCTCTCTTATAAAGACAGCAAAGGACGGTGGAAACAGAAGTCAAAACAAGGCTTCAAGACGAAAAAGCTGGCAAAAATAGCTGGGGACAAGCTGCTTGATGAGGTTAAGGAAAAAACAGCTTCCGAAATTATTGATGAAGCGTTGGAAGGAATTACCTTTAAACAACTTGCTGACTTATTCATGAAAGAAAATGAACCCCTGTTAGAATATGAAACAATCTTAGTGTATCAATCTGCGTTAAAACAAGCTCAAGCACTTTGGGATTTGCCTGTAACAGAAATTAGTCACATGAATCTTGCTAAACTTATAAATGAAATGAGCGTAGCAGCCAGTTCAAAAAAAACATATTTTAGCAAGATAAAGCGAATTTTTAACTATGCCGTGTCGCCTTGCAAAATAATACTAACTAATCCATGTGCAGGTGTCACAATCCCTAAAGATAAACGACAAAAAAAGATTAAAACGCTATCTAATCAAGAATTTCTAAATCTACTTGACTACGCTCGCAAAGAAAGTTACGAAACATATATCAAATTAGCTCTTGCTGGATATGCCGGACTTAGATACAGCGAAATATTGGGGCTTACTTGGAATGATATAAATTTCAAAACCATGGAACTTACTGTCTCCAAACAATATGGTCGCACCGGAAAAGGCCAATATAAGATGAAGTCCACGAAAAGCATGAACGGATACCGCACCATTCCAATTCCTGTGGAGTTAACCAAAATCTTATTGCAATACAAAAAATCAGTTCCTTTACAAATCAACTCTCGCCTGTTTGCTGATGTCAGTAATAATTCCACGGCTGTAAATAGTATCATTTCGGGTGGTGGATATACAATAACAATCCATGGATTACGTCATACCTATGCGAGTCGGCTTGTCGCCAATGGAGTAGATGTCAAAACAGTAGCAGCTCTAATTGGCGACACCGTAGAAACAGTTATAAAAACGTATGTCCATTATACCGACGAAATGAGAAGTAAAGCAAAAGAAGATATCATCAAAATATTCGCATAAAAAATTTTTTTGACGAATTTTTGACGCAATGCTGACGAGTGCAGTAAATAGCCACATTTTGATTATTTAGGCTTTTCTGCGATAAACAATTTCATACTATACGATAACTCCTGCTCTAATGTCTGCTGCAAGGCAGCTTATACTTTTGCCAGTTTGCCGGCCTCTTCGATGACCTTGACAAAGGCCCTGGGGATTTCCTGGCTGCGCAGGGACTGCCCCAGGAGCCGGCCTAGGATGACGCCCTTGTTGCTGTACAGCCAGGCAAAATAATAGATGTACAGTGCCTTGATATTGCGGGCGTTGACGTTGCCCAGCATGCGCGGCGGATAGTCGTGGAAATTGACGTCCAGCTTGCGGCAGGCCTTTTTAATCATGTCCGACGTGGCCCGGCCGTGCTCGCCGGCTACGGTATTGATGATGCGGTCCAGCTCGCGGCGGCGGCCCATGTCGATCATCGTCTTGGCCAAATCCATTTCAAAGCAAATTTCGTCGGTAAAGAACACTCCCGTCTCGCCCTTATGGCCGCCCTTTACGTCGGCGTCGTATAAGGCAACGGTGGGAATCTTGAAGTATTCCAGAAGCTTCTTTATCTTTGAAATCGAGCTTTCGCCGCGGGCGTTGATGAGG
>ENA-OWPN01000754-OWPN01000754.1-human-gut-metagenome-genome-assembly--contig:-NODE-754-length-38478-cov-4.501601_pt1 | contig 38478 bp, 40 predicted proteins | sample MGYA00248266_ERZ651850 | MGnify/ENA primary metagenome ERZ651850 (study PRJEB26924, sample SAMEA4378296) | human gut metagenome | biome: human gut; feature: human-associated habitat; material: faeces... | reverse complement strand
TCATTTAGATTAACTTATGATTTAAGATAAAAACGGTAGCACATTCTTCTAGTTCTGTTCATAGAGAAATATTTCATTTTATCGCTATACCAAGCGTTAAATATATTATATGAATTTAACTAGTACATATCGTACATAAATATGATATAATATATGTACGGTATGTTCGTGAAGGGATGAGACTATGAATGCAGAAATCAAACTTAATCAGCTAGTGAAAGAGCATAATGGAATTTTTACTTATGAAGATCTGATTAAATACGGTTTCAGTAGAAAGCAAATTAAAGTATTGGAAAATAACGGGATTATTGAACGGATAGGAAGAGGAATCTATAATCATAAGGATTATCTTTTAGATATGATGAAGGTATATCAAATGGAAAATAAGAAATTGATTTATAGCAATGAAACAGCTGCTTATATCCATGATCTTACAGATAGATTTCCTAGGAGTTATTCTGTAACAACAGAGTCAGGATATCATCTGAGAAAAGCAAGTGAATTAAAAGTTTATTATATAAAAAAACAGCTGTTTCAATTAGGTGTTGTGGAGATTAAAAATAATTCTGGTAATTTAATTAAGGTGTATGATAAAGAAAAAACCATCTGTGATATAATAAAAAATAAAGAGAGGATTGAATTACAGATTTATTTGGAGGTTATTCAGAATTATTTCAAAGGACATGTGAAATTACATAAATTATCAAAATATGCGAAAGAATTAGGGATTTCTAATAGGGTTACAGATATCGTTAGTTTAATGATGAATCCATAGGAGGGGTTATGGAATTTAGAAATATAGATAATTGGAAAACAATTATGAAAAAAATCGCCAAGGAAAAAAATTTAGATGTACAGGATGTTCAACAAAGATTTGTATTAGAAGAATTTGCTGAGAAAATAGGTGCTTCAGAATATAGTGATATTTTAATATTCAAGGGAGGATTTGTTGTATCAACACTGCTTGGTCTGGATACCAGAATGACAAGAGATCTGGATGTGACGTGCAATAGCATTCTTTATAATGAAGAACAAGTAAGAGATATTTTGTTAACGATAACAATGACTCCGATAAATAGCTTTTTTGTATACTCTTTAATCAGTATAAAACAGGCTCAGAAGAATGACCGTAATTCAGGATTTACTGCTATAGTCCAAGCATCACATGATACTACTCATATAAAATTAAAATTGGATATATCCAATAACACGCTTATCTTTCCAGAAGCTATAAATAATTCCCTTGGAAGTCTTTTCTTTTCTAAAAGCATACAGGTAATGACATATCCGATAGAAAACATTATTGCAGAGAAATTTGAGACAACATTAGATAGAGGTGAATTTAATACACGAATGAGAGATTTATTTGATGTGTATCTCTTGATGAAAGAGCATGAAAATATGATTGATAAGAACCTTTTAGCGCAAACGATTATGATTGTATCAAAGGATAGGGATACATCAGATAATATAGAAGAATTTGATGAAATCATTGACTTTTTAATGGACTCCAGTATATTCAATGAAAACTTCAGGCGTTATAAAGAAAAACAATATCCTCTATTAAAAGTAACATTGGATGATATTCTTGAACAATTTAGAAAAATCTATGAAATGGTAGTAACATATGAGCAAAAGGATACCTCTTATGTACAAGTGAATGATTAGCTTTCAAAATAGGGTCGGTAGTAACAACGCTTGCACATGCCGGATTTATGATTGAGGACATGGTGGAAGCACTGCCGGATCAAAAGACATTGAGTGAGTATCCAGAATTGAATAAGGAATTTATCAAACCGACCTTTCTGATTCTTCGGGCAAAAAAAGTGATAAGTGAAGTGTAAAAAAACGATTTACAAGTATAAAGCAAATTGAAAATAGCTTTCACATAATGCTTATATCCTGGTATGAAGGAATAAAAAAATATGAAAACCGCGTGTTATATGAACTAATACGCGGTTTTTTACTATAATTTTTATTATGTGTGCCACACCAATCGCTATTCTTCTCGATAGGTTGCGGCCATAAGTGTCATATTCCCCGTTATGCAGACCTCACTCTCACAAATCTGAAGAATACTTTCCCATTTGGTTACAGCTTTCCCATTCATCGTACCACTGCCCTGAAGAACCGTATACACGTAGAAATCCGAGTGCTGCAGCTTTATCGTGCCGTGCAGCTCGATTTTCATGAGGGTGAACACCTGCGGTTTATCAATATACACGAAGATACTGCATGCTTCTGACTGTATATAGGATAATGGCTGTTGGCTGCTTAGAATTTGCGGATAATAGATACATTCCGCTGCCTGCTCGATGTGCAGCGCTCTGGGCTTCCCCTGCTTATCTGTCCGATGATAATCATACAGGCGATATGTGATATCGGCTTGCCGTGTCAGCTCATAGATAAGATTTCCTTTTCCCACTGCATGAACCGTTCCGGGCTTCAGATAATAGAAATCACCGGTATGAGAAGGAAGGCGGATAACATCACGCTGGATTAGATTTTTTTCCGCTGCCTGTATAAGCTCTGTCTTTGTACGCCAGTGATGTCCCAGATAGAGGGAAGCATTCACACTGTCCACAACATACCATGCTTCCGGCTGAGCCTGTGTATGCGTGCTTTTTCCGGGATGAACCTGAATGGATAAATCATCCTGTGCATCCATGACATTTACGCGCAATGGAAACTCCTGACACGAGAGGTGAAAGAAATTGGGATGTGCTTTATAAAACTCAGAAAGCGTGCAGCCTTCATCCGCTACCTGACAGTCACATGCCGGATGCGCACTTACACAGCTGACTTCACCAACAGAGCCTGTATCAGAAAGATGAAATTCCCTGGTGAGTTGATTGCCTCCCCATAAACGCTCATGACCAATCGGTTCTATCCGGTAGATTGTTTTCATGTCAGAAACGAACAAAGGTTTTCATGACAGCAACCTCTTTCCCCTCACTCTCTCCACAAGGTGTTATGGTATAGGATGTAATGGTTGCAGGAATACAAACACTTTCTGCGAAATGAATCACATAAGGTGCAAATTGACCATCAGGACTTTCTATCACAGCTTCCTTTCCACTGATTAAATTCAGGGCATTCGTCTCGCCATAGGTTGTATGTGTTGTTTTTCCTGTCATCCAGATACGTCTGCATTCCAGATATTGCAGCTCACATAAACCTGTGCGCTCCTCCTTATGTATCTCATCCTCTTCGATAAGTACCGGATCACATGCACAATTTTCCTTAATCCAGTCTGCATGCTTATCCCACTGAATGTTTTTCATACCATGATCGATATGGACAGGTCTTGGTAATCCATCCAAACCGATTCTTCCCCAGTCCCAAAGCTTAAAGGTGAAGATACAAGGGGATGAGGAAATTTCAAGAACCATTGTATTCGCTCCGGAACAATGAACCGTTCCCGCAGGAATACTGAAATGATCGTGTTTTTTTGCGGGGAGCTTATTCGCATATTTAGTGGCAGGAAAATCCAGCTTTCCCTCTGCCGCAAGACGAAGATCACGTTCCATATCCGCACGATTCGCCGTATCTGTCAGACCAAGATAGATGTAGGTTTCCTCGGGAGCACAATCCAGGTAATAATAGCTTTCATCCTGCGTAAAAGGCATAGCAAAATTCTGAATCATATATTGCTGGTTCGGATGCACCTGCAGAGACAGATTGCCTCCTTCCATGGTATCCAGAAAATCATAACGAATCGGATATTCCGCTCCAAATCTCGCAAATCCCTTTTCTCCGATCAGCTGCTTTGGAAAGCGCTGCATAAGTGTATAGCCGGGAATATTTACATCTATATCCTGAAAGGTAATGGATACTTCATTTTCCTGAAATAACAGATTGTAGCTCCATGCATAATTGATTCTGTCTTTATCCTCAACATCACAGACCTCCTTCATCCACTGACCGCCCCACAGGCCCTCATCGAAGAAAGGAACAGTACGGAAGGGCTGTTGTAACAGCTGTGTTAAGCCATCCTCGAAAGCATCTCGGTCAATCATGCGTGGATCATTATGCTTTACGGTATCCAGGTAGAAGTCAAAGTGATCATACAGGCTTTGCTTATGAACATTTCCGATTCTCCAATCGATAAAGTATCCGCGTTTGAATTTGCGAATGATATCCTCATTCGCATTGTCGGTATGGAAATTTGGCAGCTGCTCATGACGGTAACGCATTTGTATCTCCCATATGGTCATATCAGCGAGTATCAGAATATCACTTTTCGCAATGTAATCGGCAGCAGTACCAATGATTAGTATCGTACCCTCTGCCTGCTGCACTTCCTGTCTTGCCTTTGCCAGCCGTTCAGGGTCAACGAGATCCATCCATTTGCCATAATAGGCGATTCCATATACACGGTCATCCGTTATATTGCGTTTGAGCAGCTCATAGATTTTATCATTATCATAGAAAATATCATCACTGTGAATGATTTTATCAAAGGAAATTCCTTCACATAAGCCCTTTTGTATTTCCTCCTGATCGACACCGATATAGCAATCCACACAAACTATGGTACGCTCGTTGTGGATTTTGCTTTTTATGCGTTCACAGATGCTCTGATAGCCTCTTACGGCCTGATTGTCGTGACCGTGAATGACTGTTGTGGGGTGTTTTTCATAATTAGATGCTGATGTTAGATATTTCATATTCATTCATCCTTTCCGATCCAGCGTAGCTTTCAGCGTATGATCTTTACGATTGCATTATAGCATCGAACTATCATATTGTCTATACAAAAATTATATTGTATGTAAATTGAATAATATGTACAAACAAATATTGACGAGCGACATATTTCAAGGTATGATGAGAAAAAGAGGAGGATGATAGGATGACTGGTATACTTCTGATTTCACATGGCCCGCTGGCGCAGGGGCTTCGCGATTCTTACTGCTTTTTTAACGATGAGACATATTTGCTGGATATTCTCTGTCTGCAGGAGGGGGATGATCCTGCAGGCTTTCATGAGAAGCTGTCTGTTAAATGTGACGCATTGGATCAGGGAGACGGTGTTTTGATACTCAGCGATATCCCAGGAGGCTCACCGGCGAATCAGGCGCAGCTGCTGCAAGCACAGGGTACTCATGAAATCCGCATTATTGCAGGGTGTAATCTTATCATGGTGCTGGAAGCATATATGTCCAGAAACTTTATGAAGCTTCCACAGCTTTGTGAGCATTGTGTGAAAAAGGGGAAGGAGAGCATTATGGAGCTTTGCCCGGTGATCGAACAGGAAGCGGACAATGATGCAGAATTGTGACTAGTATGGTAGATCTTCATTTGCATTCCAAATGGAGCATTGATGGTGAATACGAATGTACACAGCTTATACAAATAGCTAAAAAAGCAGGATTGAGAACAGTGGCTTTATGTGATCATAACAGTATGCAGGGGATTGATACAATGCGTGAGGAAGGAAACAGGCACGGTATTCATGTCATAGCTGCAATAGAATTTGATTCTCTGTTTCATGGTTATGAAACACATATCATCGGGTATGGACTGGATTATCATGCGCCGGTATTCCAGAATTTGCATGAAGAAATCAACGCATTGGAATTCGCAGCATTTCGCAAAAAGGCACAGCGGCTGCAGGAGCTGTACCAGGTAGTTATGCCGTTAGAGTATCTTTTACACAGATGCGAGACAGAAAATCCATTTCAGGTTATTTACGGGACATTTCTGCAGCTTGCACAACAAAAGGATATCCAGGAGCTGCATCCGTATTTCACAGATGGGGAAAAGGCAGCGAATGCGGTTGTGGACTTTTATTGGGATGTTTGTTCCTATGGAAAAAAAGCATTTGTCCCTGTTCCTTATCCGGAAGCACAGGCTGTTATTGATCGAATTCATGCGTATGGCGGCATCGCAGTGCTTGCCCATCCTGGAGTTGCTTTTTATCACAGGGAGGAATTGCTGGATGAATTGTATCATGATGGCATCGACGGTATTGAGGTATTTACCACGTACCATGATGAAAAGGAACGGCAATTTTTTAAGACATATGCCCAAAAGAGAAAGCTCTTTATCAGCGGCGGAAGTGATTTTCATGGAAGCTATAAGCCTAATATCCGTATGGGGGAATTTGGTATGCAGGCAGAGGAGCAACCTTTACTGGAGCCGTTATTGCGGCAGCTGTATGCCTGTAATGAGTAGCTGGATATATTACAGGCCGGTGGTAATGAAATAATCTTTATGCATCAGATTAGTGTAATTCACTTCAAAAAGATAAAACAATGGCAGTAAAAAAGCCCTGTATACGAATGATCCTTATCGGCTTTTCGTATCAGGGCATCTTTTTTTGCCAAAGTCGTGAAATGATGCTTTTCCTTTTTTGTATACAGCCTATTTCAGATAGTGAAAGGCTTCCGGATTTGCTACAAAATGAGCATATAAAGGAATCGGATCAACCGGATTATCCCATGGAACATCCTCAGCATTTAACTGTGTGATACCTATTTCATATCCCTGGTAATGCTCGTTTATGTTAAAAACGGGCATTCCCTGAGCGCCCTCCATGACATACACAGGCGCTCCCTTTTTTTCCTTCAGATGTCCGTATTCACTATTGGCATCCTCGATAATCAGATCACCAAAAATAAATGGATCCTTTCCGGTATTGATGGATAGATGATAATAATCACTTGGTATGATAAGATAATCTCCCTTCTTAACCTTTAACATGATGACCTGTATGGATTGCTCTTTATAGGTAAACAGCTCAAAGAAACCTGTTCCCTGTAAAATTTCATAGGCTTCCATGTGCCTTGTCTTTTTGATGGGATGAATTCCATGAATATGACCGTGAGCCTTCATCATTTCACCATGAATACTCTGCGGCATAAGTATGGTGTATTCATACCGGATGTGCTGTTCCTTGAAAATCGCCTTATGCGCCTTTCGATAAATACCGTTATACATATAATACAATGGATACTCATCCTCAAAGTCGGTGGAATCGCGGAATAATTCACGCATATCCTTCATTCTGCGTACAGCGATTTCCTCTACTACAGTATCAGGGGGAAGCTGCAGCTCTCTTGTTTCATCATTGAATATAGACGGTATTGTGGATGCTCTGCCAAAATCGTAGTTCATAATATGACCTCCTATCATTTCTGATTTCATTATTATCATGCTGTGTTTTGATTGTCAACCAGCCTGATTTTAGCGTTTTCGCATAGACAGGAGTGCAGTTTGTATAAGCTTTTTTACAATCAGAATGAGAAATCATAATAAAAAAAGACTATGTGTTTTTAGTCTATTCATGGACAATGCGGAATTGTGTCTAAAAATCAGACATAAAATATTTTTTCAAATTGACTGTACATTTCCTAAACGCATAACAAATTTATGAAATTTCAATTTTTGTATAGACAATAAAATAATTGTATGTAATAATTTGATTAAGGTTAATACAAAAAGGAGGCTTACAGTATGTCATTTGTTTTTACGAGAGTGGATGATCGGGCTATACATGGACAGACGGTTACCATGTGGAGCAAGATTTTCCAGAACAACGGAATTCTGCTTGTCGATGATGAAATTTCAAACGATCCCACCATGCGCCAGATTTATAAAAATGCGGCAGTGGGTATGAAGGTTTACATCTATACCGTCGAGCAGGCATTGATCAAGGCAAAGCAGGCTGCTGAGAGTGAGCGCAATTATATTCTGATTGCAAGGTCACCCATCGTATTTGAAAAGCTGGAGAAAGGCGGTGTGAATATAGGCGAAAGAATTACCCTCGGCCCAGTTTCACAGGAGGAGGGAAGAACACTTCTGGCACAGTTTACCGCACTGAATCATGAAGAAATTCAGGCATGTGAGTATCTTTCCGAAAAGGGTAAGGATATTGTGTTTCAGAATATTCCATCCACACAGGCTGTAGATTGGAAATCCATCCATCATAAATAATTCATAGGAGAGGAGTGAGTATCATGAGTATACTACAGGCAGTGCTGATTGCTCTGTTCAGCTATCTTGCAGCAGAGTGTGTACCGGTTCTAATGGGGGATTTTGGAGGTTACTATGTTTTAAGTAAGCCGCTTGCTTCCGGGCTGATCGTCGGCATCATTCTTGGGGATGTCTCTACCGGTGTTACCGTAGGGGCTGCAGTACAGACAGTATATCTCGCTACAATGTCCGTTGGAGGCTCCATACAGACAGATATCGCAGTAGTCGCCTACCCTGCTGTTGCGCTGGGAGTAGTGTCCGGCGGGGATGCGAATGTATCCATCGCATTGGCAACGACGCTGGGTATTGTCGGTATTCTCATTTGGAACGGTATGGAATTTTGTAATGTATTCTGGGGGAATATGGCAGTAAAGGCTGCGGAAAAAGGGGATTATAAGGGCGTTATAAAATATCATGTGTTTGGTGCCCAGCTAACAACCTTCCTGCTTCGCTTTGTGCCTGGCTTTCTTGTTTTGTATTTCGGTGCAGATTATGTAATCAGCCTGACGAATGCAGCACCTGCATGGACAATTCATGCACTTGAAATTGTAGGCGGCGTTCTGCCTGCTGTTGGAATTACTATGATTACGAGTCTATTGATTAAGGATGGTACCTACTGGGTATATTTCCTGACAGGATTTATTCTGATTACATATTTTGAATTGAGTATGGTTGCCGTTGCCGTGATTGCCGTGATCTTTGCGGTTATTGCCTATAAGCTACTTGGCCGCTCTAACAGTGGGGATCAGGAGGAAGATGATATGGAGGTTGAATTCTGATGGAACAGAAAAAATTGAAAAAAGCTACCTTAATGAAAAGCTATCTAAACTGGTCATTCTTCCATCTGACATCTCTTGGCTTTGAACGAATGGAAGCATTCGGCTTTCTGCATAGCATGCTGCCAATTATCAAAGAGCTATACGGGGATGATAAGGAGGAAGAAATAAAGGCATTGAAGCGGCACAGTGTATTCTATAATGTAGAGCCGATTCTGGGCAGTGTTGTCCCTGGCATTGTGGCTGCACTTGAAGAAAATCGCGCAAACGGTGCTGAAATCGATGACGGGATGATTAACGGTGTCAAGGTGGGACTTATGGGGCCTTTATCAGGAATTGGTGACAGCTTCTTTCAGGGGCTGATGTGTCCGATTTTCCTGAGTATCGGTATATCACTTGCGGCTGATGGAAGTATTGTAGGGCCTTTGTTTTATATCTTTACAATGTTTCCGTTGATCGTGGCATTCTCTTACATCGTCTATTTCCGGGGATATCGACTTGGAATTGAATCCGTGAATATGTTCCTTGGGAAAAATGCCAAACGTATTCAGGAGGCGTTCTCGATCCTTGGGTTGATTGTAACAGGTGCGATTGGTGCCAGCTTTGTGGCGTTAAGCGTGAATATTACGATTGTAAAGGATGTTACGGTTCAGGGCTTTCTGGATGGAGTGTTCCCTTCCGTTTTGCCGCTGCTTCTGTTAGTAGTAACCTGGATTTTGATGGTAAAGAAGCATGCCAAGGCGACGCATCTGATTATCATTTATATTATACTGGCGTTTATCGGGGCATTTACAGGAATTATTTAGGCTTTGATGAGTGCATAGCTAAAAAAAACTGTAGCGTGTAGAAGATTGTGATTCTTCAAACCGTTACAGTTTTCTAATGTAAATGATATTTTATACAAGATTTATTATAAAAGAAAGGATATAAAATTCATTAAGAAAAGAGAATTGCATCATAATCTTATGAATACAGTGAACATATTAGTTATTTGTTTGTCAATCCTTATATAAAAATGCAATGTGATAAAGCACATGACACTATATGTGTATGAAAGGAGATTGAAGAAGCAGAAAACACCATATAAAAATGGATATGTGCAATAGTAACACAGAAACAGGAAAGTCCTCTTTTATAGCATTTAATGCAAATCTGTGTTGAAAGAGATTTTCTATTCTTCTGATTGTATGAGATACAGATAATCCCCATAGCCCTGTTCCTCCATCTCATGCAGAGGTATAAACCTTAACGCTGCGCTGTTAATACAATAGCGCATCCCTCCATAATGCTGCGGGCCGTCCTCAAATACATGGCCAAGATGTGCATCAGAAAGAGAGCTTCTCACTTCTGTGCGATGCATTCCAGCACTTACATCGCTTTTCTCTTTGAGTAATGCTTTGCTGATCGGCTTCGTAAAGCTTGGCCAGCCGCAGCCGGAAACAAACTTATCTGTTGAGGCAAACAGAGGTTCTCCACTGACAACATCCACATAAATCCCTTTTTCAAAGGTATCCCAGTAGGCATTGCGATACGGTCGCTCTGTTGCATTTTCCTGTGTAACTGCATACTGCTCCGGCGTCAGCATCTGCTTCAACTCCTGTTTATCAGGGACGCTAAAGCGTGCTGCTTTTGCATCCTTCTTCTCAAACTTCGACCTTGGTATATGACAGTATCCATCCGGATGCTTATCCAGATAATCCTGATGACAGGTCTCTGCCGAATAAAAAATTTCAAGTGAGCAATGCTCGATTGCAACTGGCTGATTACATGTATTCTGAAGTTTATCCAAAGATCGGCTGATTTTCTCTGCGTCCTTTGGATCTGTATAATAGATACCTGCTCGATACTGTGTACCGATATCGTTTCCCTGCCTGTTTTTAGAAATTGGATCAATGATTGTGTAAAACTGCTCCAAAAGCTCCTCTAAGGTTACCATATGGCGATCATAAAGAACATGCACACATTCCGCAAAGCCTGTATCCTTTGTACATACATCCTCATAGGTTGGATTCTCTGTCCTGCCGTTTGCATATCCGCATTCTGTAAACCGCACTCCCTCAATGGTGGAAAGAAATTTTTGTACGCCCCAGAAACAGCCTCCCGCAAGAAAAATCTCAGCTTCATCCTGTTGAAAATCCACCTGTAAATTTTCTCTGCGTACCTGCCGCTCGCTCTTTTTGGTAAATATATAAAACAGAAGTATAATGATTGCTGCCGCAATTATCAAAAGTGTCATAGTTAATCCTCCGTCTTTCTAACAATCTTAGCTGTCGTATCCGTAAATTGCATGTGAAATGCTTTAGCACTTACAGCATCCCCACAGGAGGAAGGTTTATACATCCTGTATAATTCAAAAAAATGCGGCAAGAATTATATAAGACACGTTACATTATGTAAAAAATATGATAGACTAAACCTGATATGGAAAGGAGATATTGTATGGAATTCAGAAGAATTAAAGCAGAGGATTATAAAGACATCCATACACTGAATGAGAAGCTGGGGTATTCTTATGATGTGGAAAAGGTGTATGACAGAATTATTTCTATTCTGGAAACAGGCAGTGACATCATCACTGTTGCTGAGGATGAAGGAAATGTAATCGGCTATATTCACGGGGCACCGTATGAAACATTATATTCTGATAAACTGATCAATATTGTTGCGTTTGTTGTCAGTGATGACTATGCCGAAAATGTAGAGGTACGTCAGATTTATGATGTGTTTGAGGAACGTGTACGGAAAAAAGGATATTGCGGTCTGCGTATGACGGCAAGTGTGAAGCGGGAGAATTTGTTCAATTTATTGTGTCAGCATGGCTTTGAAAGTCATCGGGATTTAAAGCATTATTTGAAAATTTTCTAACATAAGATGTTTAAAGGAGAAGAATGTGAATTGCGATATAACAGGGATTATATCGTTTTTTTTGACTTCTGTGCATATGAAATCCTTACAGGTTTTGCATATCATGCACTCACATGAAAAAGGAATTCTCACAGAATTCCTAATTATGATTTCTTCTTTAATTCCTTCAGGTTGCTGGATCTGGGAACCCTTCTCAGCTTCTCCAGGTTCTGCGCGAGGATTTTTTCATAGGAGGAGGTCAGTTCTGGTTCATAAAATCGTTTGTTTTTCAGCCTGTCCGGCAGATACTGAATACGATTCCAGAGATCACTTCGTTCATAGTCATACTTTTCATCATTATCCATATGTACAGGTGTGAAGCGCAGATAATCCGGAACACTGTAGGAGGTATGGCGCAGTGTACTCATTGCGGCATCAATGGCATGTTCGGCACTCTTTGATTTCGGAGATAGCGTCAGGTCGATGATAGCAGCAGCCAGTATGATACGGGCCTCCGGAAATCCGACACGCTTTGCGGCATCAATAGCAGTTGCACAGCGTGCTACAGCGGCAGGATTACCTAAGCCGATATCCTCATAGGCGGTCACAAGCAGCCGGCGTTCAATGCTGTCCATGTCATTTGCCTCGATCATGATGCCGAGATAATATAAAGCCGCATCAACATCACTGCCGCGTATGGATTTCTGAAAACCGCTTAATACATCATAATAGCCGTCACCGTCACTGTCCATACTCATATTTGGAAACTGAGAATATTGAGAAACCAGCTCCTGTGTAATAGTGCCTTCACAGGCAATCGCACAGATTTCCAGAATATTCAAAGCATAACGGATATCGCCGTTACTGTGGCGGGCGATAATATGCAGGGCTTCTTCCTCAATCTGTACACTGTCAGAAAGTCCATCCGGATGATGGATTGCTTTTTTTAATGCACGCTCGATATCCTCCTGCTTTGCCTGCTTGATTTCGAATAAATGACAGCGGGAACGGATTGCCGGATTGATCGCATGAAGCGGATTGCTTGTCGTTGCGCCGATGAGTGTGATATTCCCGTTTTCGACATGTGGCAGCAGTAAATCCTGTTTATCCTTATTTAACCGGTGAACCTCATCTATAATAACAATAAGTCCCTCATAAAACTTAGCTTCCTGGAAGATGGTTTCAAGATCTTTTTTATTTCCGGTTACCGCATTAAACAGGCGGTAAGGCAGCTCCAGCTCATTTGCCAGCACCATGGCAAGCGTTGTTTTACCGGTACCTGGAGGGCCATAGAAAATCATGGAGAATAATCGTTTTTCCATGATACATCTGCGAAGAACCTTGCCTTCGCCAATCAGATGCTGTTGCCCGATAATATCATCCAGATGCTGCGGACGCATTCGAAACGCCAGTGGCTGCTTCATATACATTCCTCCCTCGTCTTCATGTACGTACTATTTTATCATAAATAGAAAGAAAAAGGAGTACCCACAGGTATTTAACGGTTTATACAGGGAACAGAATTGGCAGCATCTACAAGACAAGCTCATAAATCAAAACATCGCACAACCTGTTTTTTTACTTTTTGCAGCTCTTGATATCTAACCCGGGGTAAGAACCTGAATTCTATCCAAATAGATGCTCCAGAAGGATTTTAATGCCAATCAGTATTAAAATGATACCGCCAAGAATTTCAGCATATTTTTCAAGAAGGTCACCCAGGCGGTTTCCAAGATAAACGGCTACAAAGCTTAAAGCAAAGGTGGTAAGACCAATAATCGTAATTGCAGTCCAGATATGTACCTGTAAAAAAGCAAAGCTGATACCCACTGCAAGTGCATCAATACTTGTCGCGATTGCCAGAATCAGAATGGTCTTTAGTGTCAGAGACTTATCTTCACAGGTTTCCTCATCCCCGTGAAAGGATTCCCGCATCATATTCCCTCCAATAATCGCCAGTAAGCCAAATGCAATCCAGTGATCAACGGAAGCGATGATTTCCTGAAAATAGCTGCCTGCCCACCAGCCAACCAGCGGCATCACGGCCTGAAAGATGCCAAAGAAAAACCCGAGTATCAGTGCGTAACGCAGAAGCTCCTCTTTCTTCATGGTCATACCCCTTGCGATACTTACTGCGAATGCATCCATGCTTAACCCGATCCCAATCATGAAAATTGAAAATAAACTCATTATCTTATCCTCCTGAATGAAAAAGAGACTCATACGTGAAAAACACACGCATAAGTCTCGTTATTTAATACTTAAGCCAGATTCACTATGAATCATTATGTTGACCTAACTACTCAAATGTGAGCTAACTACTCCCTTATAAGCCTGTACATCATATCAGATATCCTTGAAAAATGCAATCCTCAGGCCGCATTTTCATCACTAAATTCATCCAGCAGATCCTTCGCTCCAGTTTTACTCTGATTCGCCTTTTTATATCCCTTAAAGGATGGGAAATCAATGGTATCTACTTGATTGATATCGTTGATGTTCAAAGACATATTTATATCCATTACTGCTGTTTTTTTATTTTCATCTGCATCCTCCATGACATAGGCGGCAGTGATTTTCATTTCCAGACGTTCTAATTGATCCTGTTCATTTACTGTCATAATATAGGCAGCTTCACTTACATCAGTAACCTTAATACCATCTCCGATATTGAAGGTGTCATCATTTATGGATTTGTTTGCATAGCTCTTGGCGGATTTCAGACTGTTTTTGTTTAAAACAGCTGTAATAATTTTTTTACCATCTTTTCGCTCTATTGACATTTCTTCAAAAGCCTTTTCAGCGTTTGTCTTTAAATTTCCTGTCTCCTTATCCAGATTCAGCTTGCTCAGCATCTTATCATCCAGCGGCATATATTCTTTCTGCATATCCATGATATTGGCATATACAACATCGTCCTTCATATAAATAGTAGCTAAATCCTCCATGCCGATGCCATTGACCGCAGCATCCATCCGCAGCGCCATTTGTAGCTTCTGTTTTGCATTAAAGCTCCCATTCATCGTTATTTTCGCATGGGTATTCAGCTCATCAGCATCAACTAGAAATTTCATGTCAATGGCGGCGGATTTTACCTTTGCCAAATTATCTGTTGCTGTGATATAGGTCTTCATTGCTTCTTCATCGATTTTATTCTTGCTGCTGCATGCAGCCAGTGTAAATACCATCAGCATGCACATCAGCATAGTCAGTGCTTTTTTCATTTCCTCATCCCTTTCTGTCTAGCCTGAACCGGCATATAACACACTATATTTATATCCTATGTGTCAATTTAGAAAAGGCCGTGAAGCATAGGAGTTCAACGGCCGTTTATGTTATTGTATGCTGCCTTCCGTGTAGTCTTTAAAATTCGGGAAGTCGATGTTGGATACTTTATTGATATCTTTTATCGTCAGAGAAACGGTACCGTTTAATTCCTGCTTTGTTTCTCCCTTTGTATTTGTCATTTCCAGTGTAATGACAGCTTTTTCCATGAAGTCATTATTTAAGGTGACATCCATATCCAGCTTCTTGAATTCTACATTAGCATCCGTGACATTGTTTTTCTCTGTTTGCTTTTTAGCTTCTTCATTGATTTTTTCAACATCAAAAGAAAGCTTCAGGTCATTTCCCTTTACAGATGCTTCCTTCAGGTATTTCTTCATATCTTCCTTGTTCATTTTAAAGGTATCGGCATCAAAGTTCATGTTAGGAATACTTGCAGTACCCATCGCATCCTTTAGAGATGTTTTCTGCTTCATCATGTCCATCATATTCATATACATCGTATCGTCCTTGACATGAAGCTGCATGTATTTGTCGACCTTCTGTCCACTGGCTTCCATATCCAGTGTCATACTAAGCTGCAGCGGCTTCTTTGTTTCTGTGATGAAATCTCCATACAGCTTTATTTTTGCATTTTCCTTATCCACTGTCATATCCATATCTGCGGAGTAATTAGCGGATTTTACTTCACTGAACTTCTTAACAGATGCTTCCAGCTTATCCAAAGCATCATCATTTACCTTGGATCCGGAGCATGCAGCCATGGAAAACAGCATTCCAAAGCTTAATACCAATGCGGTTAATTTTTTCATTTGTTTCTCTCCCTTACTATTTTTATTATAAGTTAATAATACCATAAGGTTCTTTCATTTTGTAGTATTTTTGAATAAATTACAGAAAAGTAAGAAATTCAAACTTTCTTTTTAAAGATTGTTTCATGAGACTGCCAATAATTAGCGTTATCTGTTTAATAATATACAAACAACAGAGCGATAATGAAAGGATTGTAAGGTAATTGGAAAAGAAAGGGTATTGATATAGATTCTCCTGTTTTCAATATGTTCACAGTATTATGTAAAGAAAATCAGATGATGTGATGAATTCGTTCATGTTACCTCTAATCTTTCAGGAAATGATAATTGCGTACAGAATCAAACTGCGCTACACTATAGTATATGATAAGGAGGCGGTTGAATGAGGATCGGACAGTCTACAGATATACATCAGCTGGTTAAGGGCAGAAGCCTTATTCTGGGAGGTGTGCAAATTCCTCATGAATATGGACTTCTCGGGCATTCGGATGCGGATGCATTGCTTCATGCGATTGCAGAGAGCATTCTCGGGGCGCTGGCACTTGGCGATTTAGGAAGTCATTTCCCAGACACAGATCCGCGATATAAGGATATGGATTCCTTGTGGATGCTGAAGCAGGTCTATAAGATAATGGATGAAAAGGGCTACTTGATTGGTAATCTTGATGCCATGATTATGATAGAACGCCCAAAGATGGCACCTCATATTTTGGCAATGAGAAAGAATGTGGCAGCCGCATTGAATTGCAGTATGGAGCAGGTGAGTATTAAAGCAACGCGTGGAGAGAAGCTGGGATTTGTCGGCAGAGAGGAGGGTGTACAGGCACAGTGTATCGTGTTGCTTATGGAAAAGCAGAGCAGGGGATAATATACTAATTTTCATATATACGATTTATATCCTATATATGATAGAGACGAAGGCCATAGCTTATGACCTTTTTCTTTTTGAGCAGAAGATGCATAATAATTTTATACAAGCTTTTATAGGGAAGAGCATATAGGTATGGATAAAGCTATTATCTGTTTTCAAACTGGTATAGCTGTAATTTTAATAAAAACTATATTAGAAAATGAACCTTTATATAAACTAAGAATTATTTTTAATTTTATTCTTAAAACTATTGACGAATGACAAATTCGGTTATATAATAAGAATGGTTCTTAAGATTGGAGGTTGACATGATAAGAAAGTCTTCCAAACAACGCGATATGATACTCAATTATATGAAGCAGATTGAGGGTCATGTCACACCGGAGCAGGTCTTTCAGGAAATGAATGCCGGAGGTCAGAAAATCAGTCTGGCAACGATTTATCGAAATCTGAATATTCTCTGTGAGATGCATGAAGTCAAAAAGATTGCGCATCCTATAGATGGTTATCAGTACGATAAAACTTGTAAACCGCACTATCACCTGCACTGCATAAAGTGCGACCGCATCCTTGATTTGGATATTCCTTATCTTGAGTCATTCAACGAGGAAATGTCAAAGCAGACGGGACTTCCAATCAAGACACACAATTTAATGGCAGAGGGTATCTGCGAGGATTGCTTGAAAAAGCAAAATGGTATCGATCAGAAACACTGATCAGATCAATGTAAAGTTAAAACGGAGGAAAAAAACATGGAATTAAAAGGATCTAAGACAGAACAGAATTTGATGGCAGCATTCGCTGGTGAATCTCAGGCACGTAACAAATATACCTATTATGCACAGATGGCTCGTGAGGAAGGTATGGAGCAGATTGCGGATATCTTTGAAGAAACTGCACGTAACGAGCAGGAACATGCTAAACTGTGGTTCAAGGCTCTGCATGAGGATAAGGTTCCTACAACTGCAGTAAACCTGGAGGATGCAGCTGCTGGTGAAAACTATGAGTGGACTGACATGTATAAGGGATTTGCAGAAACTGCAAAAGAGGAAGGCTTTGCTAAAATCGCTTTCCAGATGGAGCAGGTTGCTAAAATCGAGAAGCATCACGAAGAGCGTTACCTGAAATTACTGGATAACGTTAAGAACGGTAAAGTATTTGAGAAAGACGAAGCAACTGTATGGGTTTGCGATATCTGTGGATACCGTCATGAAGGAACTGCTGCACCTAAGGCATGTCCTGTATGCGGATATTCAGGAGCACATTTCGCAGAAGAAGCAAAAAACTACTAAGAATAAGGTAAGTGAAAAAGCACGGCAAATGTCGTGTTTTTTTATATATCGAGATTATATGATTTCTGGTTTTATCTTCAAATAAGATGTAGGAGGAGAGGTATCTTGTTTGTGATATAATCTTTCTAAATATCAAATAAAAGGTTACATTTTTCTGTTCACAGACACTGCTTTATTAACAAAAGAAAAAATATAAGCTTCATACTGTAATTTACATAAAATATATGAATGAGAATTATTTTATATATAAATGAGCAAAAATGAGCATATTGTTTAGAAAAATATGATATATAGAATGAAAATGCTTGATTTTGTTTGAATGTGGATTTATAATAGGTTTGTAAGAAAGGGCACTATGGTGTTGTAGGTGACAAAATGAAACCAACGAAAAAAGCAAGTGAAATGACGACAAAGGAACTGGCACAGTATATCGACTACTCAGTATTAAAACCTGAATTTACAGAAGAAGATATTATTGCTCTTACGAAGGATGGTGTAGAGCTGGGCTGCGCTACCATCTGTATCAATCCAGGCTACATGGATCTCTGTGAACCTTATGTTAAAGGCAGTGATACAATGCTTTGTCCGGTATGTGATTTTCCATTCGGAACAAGCTCAACAGAGTCTAAAGTAAAACAGATTGAAATTGTCGCAAAATATGATAGTGTAAAGGAAGTGGATATTGTTGCCAACTTTGGTCTGATCCGTTCCGGTAAATATGATGAAGTCACAAAGGATTTGAAGGCATGTGCCGATGCTGCTCATAAATATGGTAGAGAAATTAAGGTTATTTTTGAAACTGATGCATTAAATGAGGAGCAGGTGCGCAAGGCATGCAAGTGCTGTATTGAGGCAGGAGCAGATTTCGTGAAGACAAGTACAGGCTTCTTAACCGGCTTTGAAGCACATGGTGCAACTCCGGAAATCATTAAGGTTATGATGGAAGAGGTTGACGGAAAATGTAAGGTAAAGGGAAGCGGATGTATCCGTACAAGAGAGCATTTCCTGCAGTTGATCGATATGGGAATCGATCGCATGGGTGTAGGATATAAATCTGTTCCGGTAGTTCTTGGACTTGATAAAAAGGTTGTAACAGATAACTATTAAAATAATCCAATAAATTTATTAAAGCATAGAATAATATGAAAAGAGGTAAATCATCTGAATTACCTCTTTTTTCGTGATTAGGAAACAGTATACCGCTAGTATTTATCGTTTTCTATATTAGTTCTACTGTAACTACTGTCTGTTTTATTTGGTATAGGTAAGCAGTAGATGCTTAAATTCGGTAAAGGTTGTACAGTGACTTATTTGTTCAAGTATGGATTCCTGTGAAAATAAAAGTATAAGCGCTTCGTACAGCTTGCGAAACAGATGTGAATCCCGTTCATGGATGGCAATCAGTAGGACAACGTGTACAAATTGTTTATCCCATTCAATACCCTGTCTGGATAACGCAAGTGCAATTCCTGTCTTTTTTGCATCCATTTTCATGGAATGAGGAACAGCGATTTTGCCAAATGCAGTAGAAGCAGCTTCCTCGCGTTTCATAACATCCTCATAAAATAAAGGTGAAGTGTAGCCCTGTTCATACAGCTTATTATGCAGACTGCGAATTACATTTTCTTTCCTCATGTGGTCATCTGTATGCAGTAGAAATAGTGATTCATTAAAAAAAACAGAAAAATTATCAGAAAGAATATGCAGCTTTTTTTGATCCGTAACATCCTGTATTTTTTCAAAAATCTGTTTCAAATCCAGCGCCTTTTTTAAAGGTGGAATCATTATGATATGTTTATATTTTTTTTGCACAGGTATGGTGGTAAACAATAAATCTATCGGAATATCAGGTATTTGTGATTCATAGGAGCAGGAGGCCTGTATACAAATTTCCGTATCAAAATGAATAAGCAGATAATTACACAGCTCCTGCCTGCTGTTTTGATAGTCTGGACACAGCAGTATACATTTCAGCTTTCCGCTTTCACTGCTCTGCCGCTCAATATCCGCTCCGATATGCATTGCTAAATAAGCAGTTTCATCCGAAGTGATATGCAGATTGCAGGAAGCTTCCAGATAATTAGCCACATAAATGGCACAGTCAAAGAGCATGGGACAGGATGATTGTATGCTTTCCAGTAATGGGTTTCTAAGTGTTGTGTTTTTTTCGCAACGGGCAAACAGATTTTTAAAATGCAGGGCAAGAGGATACAGCAGTGTATCCTTATCCAGTGTTAAACCATATTGCCTGTTTATGGAGGTGATGACGGTCTGTGTGATTTCATAGATATTCTGACCAACAATATCAATCAGGTCCTGTCGGTTTTCTGCATGACATAGATTGATACTGGTGCTGATCAAATTATGTATATCACAGCGCTCTCCAGCAAGCAGGGTCACATGAAAGCTTTTTTCAAGATTTTCTATGACTGATAATGAAATATCTGAAAATATTGGCTGCTGTTCTTCCGTATGCAGAATTGTATTTCCACAAAGCAGACGGTCAAGCAGTATGGCAAGATGCAGGGTCAGGTTTGTATAGCCAAAATCGTTTATATAACAGCTGTGCTTTTTAAAATTTTCATGTAGGATATCATGAATCCTCTGAATATTCAGATTTGGAAATATTTCCTTTAAAACCTGTAAGTCCACAAAGCGCTCACTGGATTCCTGATATATGATATCTGTCAGAAATTTTCTTTTATTTCGTTCTTCACCATCAGCATATACCCTATCATTACGGCATCGAAAAGTGATACCGGTATGCTGATATTCTTTATTCATACGATTTAACAATCCTTTAATCGAGGAATAGCTGAGAAACAGCTCATCACAGAGATCATAGAGGTCTATTGTCTCTACATGACCGATGAAAAACTGCCGTATGATGTAAGAGCTTCGTTCCTGATACGTCTGAGGAATATCACTGTTTTCGCCCTGTACAGCTATATCTGCATGGATTTGGTATCCCTTGTTACTGGAAGCAATCAGTCCGGGTAATTCTTCCTGTATGGCAGCTATATAGTTTTTCACAGAACGCGGGGTAACCTGAAGCAGCTTAGCAAGCCTGGTAGAAGAAATCGGCTGTTTCTGCTGTCTGAGTATTTGAACAAGCTCTTCATGTTTCTTTTTCATAGCACTATCCCTCTCTTCTCTCTTATTATAATGCAATATGTAATCAATTCAAAATGAATCTTTTTCACTGCAGGGAGGAAAATATTAAATTTTTCACTCCTGTGATGAAAGATTACAGGTTGAGGAAATCATATATACCGGAGATAATATAGGCGTGGAACAGTTCCAGTACCATTAGGAGGTAGAAAACATGGAAAAGCTAACTATATTATTATGCTGCGGAGCAGGGATGTCCAGCGGCTTCCTTGCACAGCAGATGCGTGGAGCAGCAAAAAAACAGGGGATTATAGCAAAGGTGGAAGCCAAAAGCCAGAACAATATTGCAGATGATCTTCCAAAGACAGATATATTGTTGATAGGCCCACATCTGTCCTATGCGTTTGATGATTTAAAGGCGATGTGTGATCCGTACGAGATTCCGGTTCTTATCATTCCAAAAGATATGTATGCAGGTTTAGACGGTAAGGGATTGCTTGCCTTATGTATGGAAACATTAAAGGGAAAGGAATAGAAACATGAACACATTTATTAACTGGTTGGGTTCCAGCTTCGCACCGAAGGTTGCGAAGGCTATGGACAAGAAAATCATTCGTACACTCTCCGGAGCATTGATGGCCAATGTGCCGATTCTGCTGCTGGGTAGTATTATATCCATATACAACCTTCTAGCAGGCTATATCTCATTTCTGCCTGATCTTTCACCGGTTTACAATTTCAGCTTTGGCATCATGTCTTTGACGCTTGTATTTCTTGTCGGTTATCATGGAGCCAAGGAATACGGGTTTAAAGAATATGGTGTTTCAACCGGGTTAATAGCCCTGATGATGTTTTTTATGGTTATAAAGCCAACTATCGTTGATTTTCAGTTTCAGGTCGCTTTTGGAAGGTTTGGGGGCTCTGGTATGATATCTGCATTCTTTTCCGGTATTGTAACCATTGTTATCAGCAACCTGTATTTCAAGCTGCATCTGTTCGAAGATTCTGTATCTCTTCCGGATTTTCTCATTCGCTGGCTGAATCAGGTAATTCCTGGAATCGTTGTACTAGTGTTGACAACAATTCTTATTTATTGGTGTAATATTGATTTATTTGCACTTATTACCGATCTTTTCTCACCATTGATTAGTATTGGACAGACATATCCAGGGTTTATGCTTTGTATTTTTATACCTGTATTCTTCTATTCCTTCGGAATTAACAGCTGGTTTATGAATCCAATCACCAGTCCGATTGGACTTGCAGGTATCACCGCAAATGCCGCAGCCTTTGAACAGGGACTGCAGCCGACAAATATTTATACATCCAATGTGACTTTCTCCGTTATATTCATAGGTGGAATGGGAATGACACTGGCATTAAATATCATGATGCTTCGCTCACGAAGTAAGAGGATCAAAAAATTTGGTCAGATTGCTATGATTCCTTCGCTGTTTAATATCAATGAACCCCTGGTTTATGGCGCACCGATTGCATTAAATCCAATTCTAATGATTCCTATGTGGATCAATGCCCTCGTGTTGCCAACGATTGCATGGTTTGCTTTTTCCAGCGGACTTGTTACAATTCCACATGCAGTTATGAATGTTAATCAGCTTCCTATGCCAATATGTTCATTCCTGGCAACTCATGGAGATTTCCGTGCAGTTATTCTGGTTGTCGGTATGTTCCTGCTGTCATGGCTGATCTGGTGGCCGTTCTTTAAGGCACATGAAAATAAAATGGTAAAGGAAGAAATGGAGATGGAAGCAAATGACTGATGATAATAACGAACTGATTATGACTGCTATGGGTATTCTGACACATGCCGGTGATGCTCGACTGCATGCAAAAAAGGCATTAAAGCATGTACAGGCTTTGCAATTTGAGGAGGCAGATACGTGTCTGCAGGAAGCAAAAAAAGAAATCACACAGGCTCACGCTGCTCAGACTGCAATTATCCAGGCAGAAGCACAGGGGGTACAGTATGAATACTGTATGCTGTTTAATCATGCACAGGACACACTGATGACGATTAACAGTGAAATAGAACTATGTGATTCCCTAGTTGATACCTTTCGCAGCTTTGCAAATATGTTTGTGAGAAAGGAGAAAAATTGATGGGTGTATTTCCTGAAAACTTCCTCTGGGGTGGAGCGAGTGCTGCTGTACAGATGGAAGGTGCTTATCTTGAGGATGGAAAAGGATTAAATGTTGCGGATATTCAAATCTGTTATAAAAAAGCAAAAGGCGGAGGCAATATCAATTATACAAGAGATGTATTGGAGAAGCGGATTGCGGATGTGCAGGCTGAGCAGAAGCAGAACTATTATCCAAAGCATAACGCGGTTGATTTCTATCATCGGTATAAGGAGTATATTGCTTTGATGAAGGAATGTGGTTTTAAAGCCTTTCGCATGAGTATCAGCTGGGCTAGAATATTTCCGAATGCGGATGATACAGTGCCTAATGAAGCAGGTCTGCAGTATTATGATGATGTTTTTGATGAGTTACACAGACAGGGGATTGAACCAATCGTTACATTGACACATTATGATATGCCTTTGACGGTTGTGAACAAGTATCAGGGCTGGTATGGCAGACAGACGATTGATTTATATACCCGCTTTGCCGCTACCTGTCTGAAACGTTATAAAGATAAGGTGAAATACTGGATTGTAATCAATCAGATAAATCTGATTTTCGGTGAGTCCTTTAGCTCCCTTGGAATGGTAATGGATGAATATGAGGATTTTACAGCCGCAAAATATCAGGCGGTACATAATGAATTTGTAGCAAGTGCTAAAATTGTTCAAGCGGCGAGGGCTATTGACCCAGCTCTACAAATAGGAATGATGCTGGCGGATCAATTGACTTATGCAAAAACGTGTGACCCGCAAAATGTGAAAATAGCCATTGAAAAAAACCGTATGAAGGATTTCTTCTTTGCAGATGTGCAGCTGCGTGGGGAATATCCGGGATATGCGAAGACTTGGTTTAAAAGGAATGGAATTACCATCCATATGGAAGCTGGGGATGAGGAGCTTATTAAAGCGTATACAATGGATTTTCTGGCTGTTGCCTATTATTATAGCCATTGCGTTGATGAAGAAGGAAATCGCTGCAGCAATCCGTATACAAAAGCTACAGAATGGGGATGGACGATTGACCCGACCGGACTCTATACTACCATGGCACAGTATTGGGATCGCTACGGAGTGCCGATGATGATTGCGGAGAATGGTGTTGGAGTAGAAGAAGCTCCTGATCGTGATGGCTGTATACATGATATATATCGTATTGATTATCAAAAGCGTCATATTGCGGAATTAAAAAACCTGATAGAGGAAGGTACAGATATCTTTGCATATACCATGTGGTCACCGTTTGATATTGTCAGTGGAAACAGCTGTGAAATGGAAAAACGCTACGGGTTGATCTATGTCGATATTGACAATGAAGGTAATGGAAGCGGCAGATGCATACCGAAGGATTCCTACTACTGGTACAGCCAGGTGATAAAATCAAACGGGGAAAATTTATAAGGAGTGTGCATTTTATGAGACAATTGTGTGTGCAATCTGAGCATACAAAAAATAGATATGAATAAAATGCAGAAATTAAAATGTATATCGTAAAAGGAATGAGAGATACATATCGTTTCTTACTCAATAATGGATAATTAAGATATCAGTAATAAAGAAAAGAAGAATGAAATCTTTCAAGCAAAGGAAAGTCACTTCTTCTTTTTTGTTCTTTTACTTCTTCCATAAAGTGTGGAAAAGCTATATGTTCTTTATATTTGTTGCTGTTTCAGTATAGGTTCCTTGATAAAGCGAACAACCTCATACGATTTACGGCTGCCGAATATACCTGGTGGTAGAAGCTAATTTATCCGCATATTGATCTTCCCTTAACGGCGATTGATGAGTTCCGCAGTGAACAGGATGAAAATCCGTTGTTTAAAGCATTGGCAGACATATGTGAAAAGAATTATAATGTTTGTGTGAAGAAGCAAAAAAGTATTTGCTGGATGATTATCAGGTTTAAAAAAGGAAATCGTTAAAACCTCATCACGGTGGATATTATTTCATGATGAGGTTCGTATATATGAAGGAAACCAAATGTAAATAATGATAATGCTGTTTTTCGTAAGCAAAGAGGAAGGTATCTTCTGACAGATACCGTCATTTTCATGACACCCTATATTTGCTTTCACCTATTTTTATTTATAGATGAGACTTTGCTTAGCAGGGCATTTTATAATATGAAATAGCGGCATATAGTTATCTAATTGTTTCACTTCCTTTATTCATGCTATATATAACTTGCGTATTATCTTACGTTTTACCTTGCTTATCCAACGGCTGATATAATGAATAAAATGTCATCATATATATGAAATAAACAAAGCTTAATATATTTCCTATATGAGTGCAATTTTATATACAGTTATATTTTATCAGCAGCAGTTTTTCACATGCCTTCGTGAATGCAATATCATACATATGGATAGTACAATAACCGCAACTATCCAAAATAGAATAATAGTATTTTTCCAGGCAAAGGGTGTACCGAAAAAACTGAAATACGGAAGTATCTCTCCTGTATCCGTATGCAGAGGAATTCTGAAAAACTGTGTGAAATGAATCATTTGTGAAGGGAAGAACTGATCAATTACCAGTCCAGGAAATAATTGATTAAAGAAACCGGTAAAGCCTGTAATCAGTGTAATCAGCAACAATGGGATAACCGTTGCAAACCGGTTTTTTGTAGCATAGGAAGCAAGCAATGTCATGCATGCTGTTGCGACTGTCGCTGTAATGATCAGCAGCATTGCATTGATTATCAACGTCTTATACGTAAAAACATACTCGATAACATTGTTCAGCGCTGCCATTGACTGCGAGTAATAGGTTAACTGCAGACTTCTTAACGGCAGAAATATACAAGCCATTATAAAAACAAGAAGGAACTGTATCAGTACAATGCCAAGTGCAAGCAGGATTCCGGCACTGATCTTTGCAGTCGTTATTCTCTTGTTTCCAGCCGCTGTGGGAATCATAATCTGATATGTCTTATAATGCTTCTCCATAGCAAAAGTATTTGCCAGTACAATTACAAGAATCAGCAGGGAGGCAAATTCCAGATCATACAGTGCTTGGACAAATAAAGTATTTGGAATATTACTGTCGATATTATATGCTGCTGTTTTGTAGTTATGAATAAAAGTATTCATCGTAGGCTCATAGCTGCCTTCTATTACATCATCCTTTGCGATAATGAAGGAAAGCTCTTTATCACTCAACTGATCAGCATGCAGCCAATCCTTCATTTCCTGAAAGCGGTAATTCCTATAAGTACTGGCAGCTCCCTTATCCTCTTCCTCCTCATAATAACCATAGATACTGCTATATAAATGACGAACATCAGCGTATTTTGTATAATCCTGCAAATGAACACGTATCTTATCGCTTCCTTCAATTTCCTCATACGAATAACCGCCGCTGATAGTTATATAGGTATCGAATAATTCGCGAACTTCTTTGTCAGTATATTTCCCGTTCCGTGCATTTTTTAGCAAAACTTTATAATTATCACCATACATTTTTTTCATTTTCGCTTCATCCAGCTGATCCCCGGGGAATTTATCTATGATAGCAGTAAAATCTTTATCCATTCGTTTGATGGTATCCTCACATAGAGTTCCGGCATAGGAATGCTGAATCTGATCAGCCAGCTGCCAATAGGAAAGCCCTGTTCTTTCCATTCCCTGTACATCTCTCATGCCAATATCAGGACGATAATCCGGTTTATGATGATACACCTGGAACGTCCTATAGCCGTTAAACAATACCAATATAAGCAATAGTATAATGTTTATTTTACTTTTGAATATTTTTTTGAACTCTGTTCGTATCAGTCTGATCATACAGCATCACCCTCCTGAAAATAGTATAAATACAGATCATCCAGATCAGGGGGCAGGTTTATTGCCTTTGGATGCGGACTCGTATCTGCGACAATCCGCAATTCAATACAATCTCCAATATTGTGACTCTTTACAATGATAAATGAATTTATCAAAGCCAATGCCTCTTTTTTAGGAAGAGAAACCTGCCAAACCTTATTAAGCATGGTTTGCAACAGCTCCTGAGGTGTATCATGCAGGAGAATTTTTCCTTCCTTCATCACGATAATATCATCGGCTATCGTTTCTATATCACTTACGATGTGCGTAGACAGCAGTACAATACAATCCAGTGAAAGTGATGCGATAAGGTTTCGAAAAATAATGCGTTCCTTAGGGTCTAAGCCTGCAGTTGGCTCATCCAGAATCAGAATATCCGGCTTGTTTAATAACGCCTGCGCAATCCCCACTCTTCTCAGCATACCGCCGGATAGGTGTTTCATTTTGGTTTTTCGCTTATCCTCAAGATTCAGCGTATGCAGCAGCTCATCAATCCTTTTTCTGCCGTATTCCCTTGACTGATTTTTCAGTATGCTCATATATTCCAGAAATTCGTACACGGTATAATGCGGATAAAAACCAAAATGCTGTGGCATATAGCCAATCTTTGACGCATAGACATCATACTGTTGCATCGCATCGATTTCATTATAGCTGATGCTTCCTTCATCTTTAGGAAGCAGTCCGCACAGGATTCTCATCAGTGTGGTTTTTCCGCTTCCATTTGCACCGAGCAGGCCATGTACGCCTTTTTCAAGCGTCAGATTAACATCATGCAGAACCTGATGCTTCTTAAAAGATTTATTGATATGTTCTATAAGCAGCTCCATTTTTGCTGCCTCCTTTCTGTGTCTGTCAGCTCCATGTTTAACCGCCACATATTGATAAGATAGATTCCGGATACAAGCAGTATGGATAGCAGTACGATAGAACTGGTTATCATGGCGCGTAGAAATTGTAAATATAGTAAAAGATATACTCCGTAAAACAGTGCGTACAGAACAATTGCAGACACATAGCCTTTGATTTTATGCAGCAGGCGGGTGAAGATGATCTGCATAATATAAAGGGGAATAATACTTGTGACAATGAATTCCGCAGCCGGTATGGAGGTATTCCATATGAAAACCGGCAGAAGAAGGATGGACATGCACAAAGCATTTAAAGCGATTGCAGCCGTACGAATCATAAAGGAACGGCAGGGATTCAGGTATACCGGACTGATAATTTCATACATTTGATAATGTCTGTTTTTGTAGTATTCATAAAGAGCGGTAATCCCCAGTGTGAAGAAGTAAATGGTTGTATAGATCAGAGCATTTTCTGTGTCCAGCTGTATGAGAAGCAGCGAAATCATCAGCCCGAGAATGGACAGCAGCATATAGAAGCGAAAGTCCAGCCACATAAAGCGAAGAATCAACTGCATAATTGAGGGATTGGTTTGCCGTATGTTTTGTTCCTGTTCCTTTTGACAAAGAAAAATCGTCTGTTCCAGGTGTGCTTCATCTATTGAGATATGATTTTTATTCATGATAATCACCTTCCTTCCATAATGTGGATAATTTTTTTAATGCTGCGGTATGTCTTGTTTTTACTGTAGAAATTGGGATGGAGAAGCTTTCAGCAATCTCTTTAAATGTCATCTGATGGAAATATTTCAGCAGAATCACATCCTGTTGTGCATCGGATAACTCCCCTATGTACAGCATCAGTTCTTCATTTCGAATCTGATTGAGTATGGCCTCATGTACATTGCAGCTTGTTGCTATGCCATCGGATTGTGTATCAATATCCGTATGCTGTTCACGATTCATTTTTCTATGGTAGTCGTGACAGAGATTGCTTGCGATGCGATACAGATAGTGCAGTGTCTTTCCCTGTGCATGGTACATAGGAAGCTGACGGATGAAGCGGAGAAATACCTCCTGTGTGATATCCTTCGCAGTATCATCCCCCTGCATTTTACGATAGGTGAAGGAGTAGACTGGAGGGTAGAGATCACGGATAAATGTATTCAGTGCCTGCTGATCGCCTTTTTTTATTTTGTGAATGATCTGCTGTTCTCTCATATGCCGCCTCCTCACTTACTTAACGATTTCATTGAATAAAAGGTTTTCTTTTTTCCTCATTTTAACATATATCTTTTCAAGCATGAAAAAAAAGACTTGTTCACATTCCTGTCTCTCTGATAGGAATGGAATAAGTCTTTTCATTTTGTATTTATAATGAAATAGATTCCGACAAAACTTGTTCAAAATATAAAAAAAGTGTTAGTGTTATCGATCTGGGGGAAGATATACTGACTTACCTATATGGGTGGGGGAAGAAAGAGTAAGCCAGCTGATAACACTAACATAGTTAATATAACCTATTTTAAATGTAAAATCAACTTTTTTTTAACATTTACCAAAATTTACCTATTTATATCAGAAATATTTACTCTGAAAAGAAAGAGGTATCAAAATTGCAGAAATCATGAATGACTGCAGAAACACCTGCAAGCTTCTCATATGCTTCCTTACGTTCAGGTGTTGTAATCGCGATCAGTCTGCCGGGATGACAGTGGTACGCAAACGCAAGCCCAGACAGTGAATCCTCAATGATCATACAATTCTCAAGCGGAACACCAATAGCCTTTGCACCGTCATGAAACATGGAAATCTTATCAACGTGGGTACCATCATCATAAATAATGGCATTTGTATCAAACCAGCGGTCAAGGTGAAAGGATGAAATAAAGAAATCGATATTTTCTTTAATGGATGCCGAACAGATGGTCATTGGTACCTGCAGTTTCTGCAGCTTGTTCAGCACATCCTCCAGTCCATCCACCAAATGAAACATAGCCGGATCATTTACACAGCATTCCCGATACAATGCTTCCTTTGCCTTGGATAGCCTCTCACTTTCTTCATCACTCATGTTACCAAGTAATAATTCAATAATTTTTTTGTTGGTCTGTCCATGTGTATGATCCAGCTCATAATCTGAGATGGGACAGCCGCGGTATTTCTGGGAAAATTCATTCCATGCTTCCCTATGCTTTTCGGAATCGAAAAACATCGTCCCGTTGAAATCAAATAACAATCCTTTTTTATTCATAGCTGTTCTCCTTTTTCTATTTTATTGTAATATACGGATACGATTCGTCAAGTTCTCCTTTACAAATCCGAATGAATTTTTCAAATCATAGGTAGTACTGCTTTTCTGAAGCTTACCATCATTTACTGCCCCGTCACTCCGTACCCTGATCCATCCATCCTCCTGCTTCAGCACTAGCAGAGAAGCAGGCACGCTGTCTATCTTATATAAAACAGTACTCTCTTCTTTTCCTTTATATACAGTGAGCGGCTGTTCACTGACTAGGTAGGAAAAGCTTTGATCCTTTCCCTGCATAACCATATCAAAGGTTCGATAAAAATCTGCGGCTTTTTCTCCCCAGTAGGGGTCGGAGGCATAGCGTACATTCATACCACCCGCCTTATCCCCAAAGAACCCGCCATGATACAGATCACTCAGCGGATTGAGGTAGCCCTTCTGCAGATATTTCTCTGCATGCATCATAATACTCTCTTTTACATTTGCATAGCCGGAAGCGCTTTGGGATGGTGATGCATCATACGCCGCATGACCGAACAGATTATTCTTTTCCCGCGCTATAGAGCTTCTTCCAAAATCACTCTCATTCATCGCCAGACAGAACATCATAACAGCATTCGTGCCATAGCGTTTCTGTGCATCCATAAACCAGGCCCCACTGTTATACAAAAGAGATTGTTGAAATGAAGTAAATCCCAGATAATTGTGTACATACCAGTTAATATCCTCTGCTGAATACCGGCTGATGCTTCTGTGTGGCAGAAACTGGTAATAATTATAAAAGGCGTTCTTATTGGCAGCGTGTTCATATGTATCCTTTCGATAATCATCAATCATATCCTCAAAATATCGGTAGAAGTAATGGCCGTCATAGCTGTAATAGGCCTGATCTGCAAGCTGTAGTTCTCCCATGGATAATGTGCTCGCATAGCTGCTCTGGGAGATATTGGTTGTAAGCTTATGTGTTAGAAGTCCGGATTTTGCTGTATAGTGATTGATGGAGGTCACATCGTTTTCATTATAGTAATTATGCAGAGTTACCAGCTCTGTCGCTACCCAGCCGTCAACACCTGCCTGACGGAAACGGATTTCCTCACCGTCATCGCTGATATCGACAAAGGCGGCATCGTTGCCATAGCATCCGTTTGTATATCCTGTCTCATCTGTTTTCTCCATACGGTAGGAGGTGTTAAGGGTACAATCCTTGCGCTGAAATTGTACAACGCCGTATCCGATTGCAATCAGCTTATTATCATAGCGGATTCCTGCATTTTGTTTCTCACTTCGCTTTGTCTGCGCCAGCATCTCGTCCTTTGCCTGTGCAAGGGAATGATATTCTGCATATTCCTGCTTCCTTCCATCCGGATACAGAATCATGACCGTATAGGTTCTTCGGGTGGAAAAAAACCATGACAGGATCAGTACCAGCAGGGCGATCAATACACCGCTCGCCAATATCGGAGCATAGCGGTTTTGTTTCTTTTTTTTACGTCTGTGCACAGTTTTTTTCATGACTTCCTCCATTTTCTAACAGTGTATCGTAATTCTTAAAAAAAGGAAAGAACTCTTGTAATTCTTAAGAAAAGTTTTATAATGAGGAAAAAGTGAAGGTGATGACGATGCTATGCGAAAAAACATTTTATGAACTGTCTCTTCTTTCCTATTTTGATACCTATGCTGTTAATATTCCGGTATCGGATATGATACGGCATATACAGGAGGATGAACAGCTGATACAGGATTACGGACAGTATCCGGATTTTCAGAATAACATGAAGCTTGTTCGTCAGATCAATCCGGAAGAATATACAAATATGATGGTAAAGGACTGGTATAACGACAATGCGGACAGCGGTGTTGTATATTATACCTTTGAGCTGGAGGATGCATTGATTTTTGCATTCCGCGGCAGTGAAAAGCTGGATGATGTTCATCACAGGACAGGGTGGCAGGACTGGAAGGATAATTTCAGAATGTTTCTGAAGGATCCCACTTGGCAGCAGCTTTTGGCACTGCATAGGATTCAGAATACAGATATACAGAAGCCATTTTATATGTGTGGACATTCCAAGGGTGGAAATCTGTCACTGTACATTGCTTTGACGATGAAAAAAGAATTGCAGGATCAGCTAATCCGGGTTGTCAGCTTTAATGCACCGGGGATTACCAAACCAATTCTTTCTTTATACGAACAGCGCGCAAGAGATCCGGAATTTCTCGATAAGCTGTTGATATTCGAGAATGAGAATGATTGTGTATCTGCTTTTTTTGAAAATCTGAAGGAACCGATTTATGTGCGTTCCTGTTATCCCTGCACAAATATGGAGGAGCTTTATCACAACCACAATTTGTATGCGATGGATTTTCAGGATAATGCCTATATCATGGCGGAAAAGAAAACGGTTATGCCAAAATTTTTCTATCATTTTATCAATGATTTCTTTATGAATCTCAAGGAGGAACGCGTGGCGAAGGTCGTTGCGAAAATGGATGAGTATTTTGACAGTGGCTGTTCCATGGAGGAGCTGTATAAGCTGATGCTTGTGGACGTTTCACGCTATGTATCCCTGTTTGAGGATATTCCGGAGGAGGAAATGGCAACCATTACCCTGCAGGATTTGATTGATCGCCGTAAGACAAAGCTGATTATGGATAAGGTGAAGGAGCTGCAGCCAAAGGAAACATTGCAGAAGATGGCAGATTCCGTAATGATATCCTCTCCTGTTGTGAAGCTGAATGAAATTGATATGAAGGAAATCACGCAGGGACTGATTGATAATTATGAACTGCTGGTAAAGGAGAAAACGAAAGAATTTCATGCTATGATATCTGAAAACAATGAAAAAATCATGCATGCAATTCGTTCCATTCGTAGCCGTGAGAGTGAGTCACACAAAGATTAGGTTGCAAAGTTTCCCTTCCTATAGTATTCTAATTATAGAATACTGCAAATATAGAAAGAAGGGTACCTATGCCGCTGAAACATGCGATTCTGGGTCTGTTGAACTATGCGGAAATGACCGGTTATGATATTGACCGTTATTTCAAATCAAGCATTGCCTTTTTCTGGCATGCGCAGACATCACAGATATACAAGGAGCTGAACACCTGTACAAAGCATAACTGGGTGGACAGTGAGATTGTTTACCAGAGTGATAAGCCGAATAAGAAGGTTTTTCACATTACCGAGGAGGGCAGACTGGAGCTTCACCGCTGGCTGGCCGATGCGGATCTTGAGGATATCATGAAGTACAAGAATCCGCTGCTGATTAAAATTTTCTTTTCCAGTAATATAGATATTGATCAGACGATGCGACTGCTGGAAAAATACATTCGGGAGTGCTCTGACATTATTGATAAAATGAATGATGATTTGAATACGATACCGGAATTTGAAGCACAGATTCACAAGGATAATGAATCCTTTTACTGGGGTATGACGATGACCTATGGTTTTATGTATTATCAGAATGAAATCAAATGGGCGAACTGGTGTATCGATAAGCTGAAGGAAAAAATATAATGAAAGCATATTCACAGGAATTGTAAGTGCATGTCTAAATTTTCATGTAAGCTTGTGATTATCTATAGAAACATGATATAATGGGGTCGAATAAGCATCATATCCTAGAACAGAAGGGAGAGACATCTATGGAAAAACTGACGATACAGGATTATCTTAACTGTTTACAGGCAAAGAAGCAGGAGGCTCATGACAAGCAGTGGCTGTACATCGAAGTGAATGCCAAGGATTTGCTGGAGGAATGTGAACCGGGTGTAAGAAATCAGAATGTATGCTGCAAGGCTATGCTTGATGCCATGCTTGAGGGTGACGGCTTTATTGTAGAACCGAAAAACAAGAGCAAATGTGCAGCTAGTCTGACCATCCGTTATTATGTGGATAATCTGAGTCCGGAGCGAAGAAAGTATACAGAAGTAAATTAGGAATGTAATAGGAAAAGGATGTAACGTTGAGCTTTTCAAACGCTGCATCCTTTTTGTATATTGATGTCGAATAAGCCGATTCCCCGGGAAATGATTGCTCAACGGCGACAGGACTTCAATCGCAATGCATATAAATTGTAAGTCACTTTTTTCGCTGTGCACTTCATCGTAAGTCACTTTTTTGAAGACTGAGAATGGCTTTTGCGGTACAGAGAAACCCAGAAGCCTTTATGCTTTCAGCCTGATGGATGATCTGAAAAATCACGTAAAGCTGTATGACTGTGAATTTCCTGTACATATTGCAAGGTTATCCTTCTTCTTTGCTTGCATAAGGAAACACACATCATCACCTGCAATGTTATGAAGGGGCCTGTTTTAATTCTTCCTCTGTTCTCTTTAAAGCCCGCCTTTTGCCTGTCAGGACTATGACTCTCACTTAAAAGCTCTTAATAAAAACAATCACGTAGCAAGTTTCCTTTTCCCTTATTATGCAAGGATATAGCTTTCCATTTCCTAAAAGATATTGGAAAAGCCCATTTCTCTTATTATGCAAGGGTATAGCTTTCCACTTCCTAAAAGATATTGGAAGACCATTATACATATGAACTGTAGTCTCAATTTTATGAATTTCGGTTTCCTTTTACGGCATTGTGTCTATCCATTTTTCATCCCATAATATCAGGGTGTTTTTTACCTGCGTTCAGATTTTGTGTATTATGAAAACAAAAATAACACTTTACAAACACCGGGATAAATGCTTATAAAACCCTTTAAACAAAGGCTTTTCAAGAGTTCATAAGTTGTTAAGGGACAAAACAAAAGTTGAACTTAAATACGATTGAAATGTTTTGAAATCTCTTTTATTATCTAGGTGTAAAGTAAACAGGAAAACGTGAAGGAGGTGACATGATGCTGAAAGATCTGACAAATGAAAAGCTGATCCGGTTAAACATTGAAGCCGCTGACTGGGAAGAAGCAATCCGCAAATCCGCGCAGCCGCTGATAGACGAACACAAGGTCAAGCAATCCTATGTGGATGATATGATTACAGGGGTAAAAGAAAACGGCCCTTATATCGTTCTTACCAAGCATGTTGCACTTCCGCACGCCAGACCGGAGTCAGGAGCACTGGAAAGTGCCATTGGTATTGCGACTTTGAAAACGCCGGTTGTCTTCGGAAATGAGGCAAACGATCCTGTGAAATATCTGTTTTGTCTCAGTGCAAAGGATAACATGGAGCATTTGAATGCACTGGCTGAGCTAGCGGGAATGTTTGAGGATGCACAATTCTACAGGCTCCTGGAAGAGGCAGAGAGCGCAAAGGAAATTATGGAATACATCAGTAAATAGAAAAAGGAGGATACTGATATGTACAAAGCATTAGTATGTTGCCGTGCAGGCATGGGATCCAGTATGCTGTTGAAAATCAAGGCGGATCAGGTTATCAGCGAAAACGGCTATCCAATCCAGACCGAGCATGGGAATCTGGATTCCCTGAATGGGTTTACCGGGGATCTTGTTATCACGATGGATGATCTGGCAGACGAATTAAAGGACAAGGTTCCTTATGCACTGGGGATTCGCAATATCATGGACAAGGTGGAAATGAAATCCAAAATGGAAGAATTTCTTGCCACAAAATAGGGAATAACAAGGGAATGTATAAAAAATAACTAAAGGAGAGAAAACATATGTTAGATGCGATTTTAGCGCAATCACGAAATACCGCATTGATTATGGGGCTGATTGCGATGATTGGTCTGCTGCTGCAGAAAAAGCACGCGACGGACGTTATCAGCGGTACAATGAAAACAGTTATCGGATTTATGGTATTCAACATTGGATCCACTGCAATGTCAGGGGTTGTACAGACATTTACAGATTTATTCAATGTAGCGTTTGGAATTGAAGGAGTTACTACACAGGTAGAGGTCGCAACCGGTCTTGCACTGAATACCTATGGGACAGAGGTGGCCCTGGTTATGCTGCTGGGCTTCGTTGTCAATTTGATCGTTGCCAAATTCACAAGATTTAAGGCAATCTTCCTTACCGGACAGCACTTTCTGTACTTTGCATGTGTCATCGCACTGATCTTTATTGCCAACGGTCTGCCGATGCCGCTTACGGTAATTGCCGGTGGTATTCTGCTTGGCTTCTGCGGTGCAGCACTGCCATCCTTCTGTCAGCCGTTTATGAATAAAATTACGGGTGCTGACAACCTGGCTATGGGCCACTTTAACTGTATTGGTTATGCATTTGCCGGATATGTAGGGAAATTATTCGGTAAGATGGGAAAAAGCACAGAGGAAAAGAAGGATGCCAGCACAGTCAATATGCCGAAATTCTTTGAATTATTCCGTGACTTTATCTTCTCAGTAGCATTGTTCATGGTGGTATTGTTCTATGTGGCTGTAATTGCCTGTGTGGTAAACGGTCATATGGATGTTGTTCTTGAAAAAGCAGGAAATGATATCTGGTTTATCTATCCGTTCCTGCAGGGTCTGCAGTTTGCGGCAGGTATGAGCGTTCTGATTTATGGTGTTCGTCAGTTTATCGCTGAAATCACTGCAGCGTTTGTTGCAATTTCAGAGAAATATATTCCAAACTCCAAACCGGCAGTTGACTGTCCGGCAATCTTCCCATTCGCTCCAACAGCTGTCCTGATTGGCTTTGTGGGCGCATTCGTCGGCGGTCTTGCGGCAATGGCAATCATGATTGCATGCAACAGCAGTGTCATTATGATTCCGGCAGCCGGTATCTGTTTCTTCTCCGGTGGTACCTGCGGTATCTTCGGTAATGCCTATGGCGGCTGGAAGGGCGCATTGGTTGGTTCCTTCATCGTTGGTATGGCATTAACCGGTCTGCCACTGATTCTGTATCCTGCATTCGCAGGCCTGGGTATTTCCGGAGCATCCTTCCCGAATGTCGATTACAATATTATCGGAGCATTCTTGAACTGGATTCTGGGAATCTTCGCCTGATTTGCATAAACAGGGCAGGGATGGAAGTCCTTGTCCTGCTTTTTAAAAGAGGTAAATGCTATGGGATTAAAACAACTGATAGAAAAGCAGAAAGTAAAAGGCGTTCTGGTAAAGACGATGGCAAATCCGTCTATGGTCATTATGGCAAAGGATTGCGGTATGGATTTTATCTTCTATGACTGTGAGCATGGTGTTATGTCCTATGAACAGCTCCATGATGTGATGGTACTTGGCAATATGCAGGGCTTTCCCTCCATCGTCCGAATTGCTCAGCTGTCCAGAGCGGATGTATCCAAAATCCTTGATTATGGTGCAGCTGGTGTTATGGTTCCTATGGTGGAAACAGCAGAGCAGGCACGACAGCTTGTTCAGTGGAGCAAATATCCGCCACTTGGAAAGCGCAGCTATTCCGGTGGAGCGAATACGCACTATGCCCCTGGCGGTCATCATGAAGAGCACATGAAACAGCAGAATGAAAGCGTGATGAGTATTGTTCAGATTGAAACCAGACAGGGTGTGGAACGCATAAAAGAAATACTGGATGTGAAGGGCATTGACGGTGTACTCATCGGCCCCTGTGACCTGGCGATTTCTCTTGGCTGGCCGGATGATCTCATGCGTACAGAGGAGCAGGATATGATCCGATGTGTCGCAAAGGCATGCAGGGAGCGAAAGCTTGCATTCGGAATTATTGGCAGCATGGCAATGCAGGAGGCTTTTCAAGAGTACAGTAATATGCTTGTTTCAGCGATTGATACCTCACTCATGAGAGATGGCTTGAAGCGGGCAGTGGAAGAATATAAGAAACTGGAAAGGAAGGAATACGATGGCAGTAGAAAAAGAACAGATTCGTGAGTTTCTGGATATTGAATCCAGTGAGCTGAAAAACTTTATAGACGGTATAGATACAGAGGCACTGGTTGCCGCAAGAGAGCTGATTCTGAATGCGGAGAAAAACCGAAACCGCGTGCATGTGACAGGAATTGGAAAACCGGGACATGTGGCCGGATATGCGGCATCATTATTATCCTCCACGGGAACACCTACGTATGAGCTGCATGGTACAGAGGCTGTTCACGGCAGTGCCGGACAGGTGCTTCCGGGGGATGTTGTCATTGCCATTTCCAATAGCGGGGAAACAACAGAGCTGAAAGCAACCGTGGAAACATTGAAAAGCAACGGTGCAAGATTGATCGCGTTAACCGGAAAAGCGGATTCCTGGCTGGCTAAACAGGGAGATGTATCGCTGATTGCCGGTGTGAAGCAGGAGGGAGATCCGATGAATAAGCCTCCTAGAGCATCCATATTGGCAGAAATGGTTATGCTGCAGAGTCTGAGTATCTTATTGCAGAATGCGAAAAATCTAACACCACAGCAATATGTAAAATGGCATCCGGGAGGAAGTCTTGGAGCCAGCATTAAGAATAGCGAGGATAGATAAATGAAATTTGAAGGTATTATAACTCCAATCATCACACCGTTTCACCGTGATGAGGAACAGCATATCAATT
>ENA-OWPN01000749-OWPN01000749.1-human-gut-metagenome-genome-assembly--contig:-NODE-749-length-38725-cov-4.731187_pt1 | contig 38725 bp, 28 predicted proteins | sample MGYA00248266_ERZ651850 | MGnify/ENA primary metagenome ERZ651850 (study PRJEB26924, sample SAMEA4378296) | human gut metagenome | biome: human gut; feature: human-associated habitat; material: faeces... | reverse complement strand
CAGGCTATGGCGGTTTTATCCGGACTGGCTCCGGAAGAGAAATATCCGGTCCTTCTGAAAGTTTTGAAAAAAGAATATCATGCCAGTCCGTATATGGAAAAGTATGTATTGGAAGCTCTGTTCCGGATGAATGCTCCTGATGTTGCCCTGCAAAGGATGAGAGACCGGTATGCCGGTATGTTAAGCTATAAGGAATATACAACCTTATTTGAAGGCTGGGGTGTCGGTGCTGAAGGATTTGGAGGCGGAACGATCAACCATGCATGGAGCGGTGGTCCGTTAACGTTATTGAGTCAGAAGGTTTGTGGTATCGAGCCGACCTCTCCCGGCTTCCGCACATTTCGTGTAAAACCTCAAATGGGGGCTCTGACTGAAGCATCGGCTATAGTTCCTACTCATTATGGGGATATAAAGGTAAAATTACGTAAGTCGGGACGAAATATACTGGTCGAAATAGAGGTGCCTGAACAGGTAAGCGCAGAGGTTGTTTCTCCTAAAGGGAAAATACAGAAAATAGGCTCCGGTTCTTATAATTTAAAGTGTCCCTTTTAATCGGGGCACTTTTTGTATTAATTCTGACGAATGATTTAAGTTTTATATATTGTTTCCTAACCTTACATTATCTACTTTTGCCCCGGAGAATAAAACGATTATTTATCAATGGCAAAAAGGAAAGGTAAAGCAAAATCGCGGAAAAAAAAGAGTCAGGGGCCATCCTGGGTTTCTGTAATCCGGCGTACTTTTGTTCTTGCGGCTTTGCTTGTGATTTGTTTTATTGGAGTTTTGTACGTATACAATTATTTATATCCTGTTTCCGAAAAGAAAACCGTAGTTGTGGAGCAGAAGAAACCGGCTGCTCCCGTATCCCCATCCGTACCGGGTGAAATAAAACCTTCCGTACCGAAAGCTGCAACATTTAAAATACCGGCAAATGCCGAGATCCCGAAATTACAGGCGAAACGTTCTGAACAGGTGATTCGTCATGAAGGGTATACTGTTTCCTATAATTCCGATTACAAAATAGCCAATTGGGTTGCTTATGAGCTTACTGGCGAAGAGGCTAAAAGTAAGAAGGCGGAGCGCTCGAATAAGTTCGTCCCCGATCCGGCTGTTAAAGGAGCGACGGCTACGAATGAAGATTATACGCGTACGGGTTATGACCGGGGACATCTGGCTCCTGCCGGTGATATGAAATGGTCGGCAAAGGCGATGCGTGAATCGTTTTATTTCAGTAACATCTGTCCGCAAAAACCAGGATTGAACCGGGGGATTTGGAAAGAACTGGAGGAACAGAGCCGTTTGTGGGCAAAAGACTACGGGTCTTTATTGATTGCTACCGGTCCTGTGATCACGGATGGCATGAAGCAAATGGGGAAAAACAGAGTAGGAGTTCCCGGAGCATTTTACAAAGTGATTTGCTACGTTTCGGGAAATGAATATAAAGCAATTGCATTTATCCTGGAAAACAGAGACTACAAAAAGACATCTTTGAAGTCGATGGCTATTCCTGTGGATAGCGTGGAAAAGGTGACAGGCATAGATTTTTTCCCTGCAGTTCCTGATGAACAGGAAAAAAGAATGGAAGCAAAAATAGATTGGGACAGTTGGTCCTTTTGATACAAGCAAATTTTACAAGCAGAAGCAAATGTGATGTGTTGCCACCCGGTACTGAAGGGTCGCAGAAGTTGAAACAATTAGTAGAAAATGAATGTTGTATAGCTATGACTTAACGCGTAGTTTATATGACTTTGTATGAGCATATAATTAACAAAAAATCAATAACAAAATGCAAGTTATCATGAATGGTAAATTAATTCCCGTTTTTGTGTTGGCAGCATTGATGTCTTGTAGTCAACCTCCGGTGAAAGAGCAGGGGCCTCGTCCGGTGAAGTTGGCGGAAGTAACATCTTTGAATGTTGTGGAAAAGTCGTTCAGCGGCGTTGTTTCGCCTGACCAGTTCAGCGACCTGGCGTTTAAGATGTCCGGACCACTTATTTCTTTGAACGTGGAAGAAGGGCAGAAGGTTCGTACCGGACAAGTAGTAGCAGAAATAGATCCACAGGATTTTAAGTGGGATTATGAAGCAAAGAAGGCTTCTTTCCAGACTGCACAGGCTCAGTTACAGCGTGCAGAAAGACTATTGGCAAAACAGGCCATCTCTCAACAGGAATATGAATCGACAAAGGCTGCCTATTCCAATGCGCAGGCTGCTTTCGAAAATTCACAGAATACTTTAGAGCAGACAAAGCTGAGAGCTCCTTTCGACGGATTCATCCAGAAGAAGTATGTAGAGAATTATCAGAAAGTCCAGATGGGACAGGGGATTGTATGCCTGATCAATCCGAATAAGTTACAGGTCCAGTTCACTATGCCTGAAACTAATATTACTTATTTTTCAACACCTTACACGATTTATGTAGAGTTTGACAATTACAAAGGTGTCCGTTTTAAAGCGAAAGTAAAGGAATATGTGGAAGCTTCTCCTGATGGTTCGGGGGTACCTGTATTTCTTTACATCGATGATCCGGCATTTAATTTGGAAAAGTATAAGATCGCTGTCGGCTTTTCTTGTCGTGTGATTCTGAACATCGAAAGCCAAAGTTTCAATGAAGGAGCGGTATTGGTTCCTTTATCTGCTGTAGTAGCCGACGAAGTAAACAGTGATAATAAATTTGTATTTGTATATAATCCGCAGACGCAGAAAGTAGAGCGCCGTAAAATCACAGAAAAAGAACTGGTGGGAAAAGACGGTGTTGTTGTTACAGAAGGTTTGAAAGCCGGTGAACGGATCGTTACTGCCGGAGTAACCCGCCTGGTAGAAGGACAACAAGTAAAAGTATTAACAGATTAAGAAGATAAACAATGAATATTCCAAAATATTCTTTAGAGAATAGTAAGATCATATACTTCTTCTTGGCTGTCATGCTGATAGGTGGTATATATTCTTTCTTCAAATTACCGAAAAAGGAAGATGCCCCCTTTGTAATCAAACAGGCTGTGTTGGTTACGCAATATCCGGGAGCAACACCTTTTGAAGTGGAAAAGCTGATCACAGAACCCATCGAAAGGGAAATCCAGTCGATGTCCGATGTGTTTCAGATCAAGTCGGAATCCTATTTCGGGATGTCTAAGATTTCTATTGAACTGCAACCCACTTTGAATCCGGATTATATGCCTGTCAAGTGGGATGAACTTCGCCGTAAAGTAAATAACATACAGCCGCGCCTTCCGAGCGGAGCGTCCTCTATTTCTGTGAGCGATGACTTTGGTGATGTATTCGGTATTTACTATGCACTGACAGCCGATGACGGTTATACATATGATGAACTGAGAGACTGGGCACAGAAGATCAAAACAGAACTGTCTCCTGTTCCGGGGGTTCAGAAAGTCTATCTGTTCGGTGAGCAGACACAGGTGATAAATGTAAAGATTTCTGTTCCTAAGCTGGCAAACCTCGGGATCGATCCTAACTCGATCCAGCAAGTGTTACAGACACAGAATCTGCTGGTGAATACGGGAGAGATCAATACCGGTGAATATGATCTGCGTGTCAGGGCTGAAGGTACTTATAAAGATATTCAGGACATCCGTGATCAGCTGATTGTCACAAAAAGCGGAGGTGAAGTCCGGCTGGGTGATATTGCTGTTGTTGAACGGGGATATATGGATCCTCCGTCGAATCTGATGCGTGTGGACGGTAAACGTGCGATCGGTATCGGTGTGGCTACCGGTGCGAAAGACGATGTGGTGGCTGTCGGTAATGATGTTGCCAGTCATCTGGATGAAATGCAGGAACTCTTTCCTGTCGGGATGGATTTGAAAACGATCTATCCGGAAAATAAGATTGCCGATGAAGCGAACAATGGTTTTATCCTGAATCTGATCGAATCTTTACTGATTGTAATTGTAGTCATCTTCCTGGTGATGGGGTCGCGTGCCGGTATGTTGGTAGGTAGCTCACTTCTGTTCTCCGTTGGTGGTACATTATTATTAATGTTGATCTGGGGAGTCGGTCTGAACCGAACATCATTGGCGGCATTTATCATTGCAATGGGTATGTTGGTGGATAATGCGATCGTGGTAACGGATAATGCACAGGTAGGTATCAAGCGCGGTTTATCTCGTTACCAGGCATTGATAGAGGGAGCTACCAAGCCTCAGTGGGCATTGTTGGGAGCAACCTTTATTGCGGTCTGTTCATTCTTGCCTATGTACCTGGCTCCGGCATCAGTAGCCGAGATCGTTAAACCATTGTTTATTGTGCTGGCCGTTTCGCTGGGATTAAGCTGGGTGCTGGCTTTGACTCAGACGACTACGTTCGGTAACTTTATTCTGAAAGAAGCCAAGCCGGGAGAATCACAGGATCCGTACGATACAAAGTTGTATCATAAATTTGAAAATGTTCTCGGACGACTGATCAAGCGTAGATATATTACAATTACTTCTGTCGTTGCGATGTTGTTCCTGTCTCTGTTTATCATGGCAATTATGCCACAAAGTTTCTTCCCGATCATGAACAAACCTTATTTCCGTGCCGATCTTATCTTCCCGGAAGGCTATAGTATCCGTGATGTGGAACGGAATGTAAAATCGATAGAAGAGTATCTGAGCAAGAATGAAAATATCAAATCATATTCGTTTACACTGGGAGGTTCTCCGGTTCGTTACTATCTGGCAAGTTCGTCAGTAGGACCGAAGCCTAACTTTGCCAATGTGCTGATCGAGACTAAGAATGCAGAAGATGCACAGGCAGAAGAAGGTAAATTCTACGATTATATGGTTGCCAATTATCCGAGTATCCTGACTCGTTCAGCCTTGTTTGCATTGTCTCCTGTGCCTGATGCAGCCATAGAGATTGGTTTTATCGGGGATAATGTGGATACGCTGGCGGCATTGACAGAACAGGTGAAGGAGATTGCCAGGAAGTATGATCAGGTGATGGAAGTTCGTGACAGCTGGGGTAACAAGGTGCCGGTATGGAAACCTTTATATTCGCAGGAAAAGGGATTACGTTTGGGTATTACCCGTCAGCAGGTTGCTTATTCATTGCGTTCGGCAACGAATGGTGTACCTTTGGGTGAATACCGTGAAGGGGATGTTTTCATGCCTATCTTGTTGAAAGATGCAGATAAAGATTCGATCAGCCTGAACGATTTGAAGAGTTTGCCTGTTTATAGTGCCAAAGGACGTTCTGTAAAGGTGGAACAGGTGATCGATGATTTCTCATTGGATTATGATTATGCAGTGGTGAAGCGTTTTAATCGTCAGCCTTATATGATGATGCAGTGCGAGCCGAAGCGTGGTGCTAATACCATGGCTGCTTTCAGCCATCTGTGGGAGGAAGTACAGCAGCAGGTCAAGGTACCGGAAGGTTACAAGCTTCAGTATTTTGGTGAACAGAATGAACAGGATAAAGGTAATAAGGCGATTGCTGCCAATATTCCTTTGATGTTTGGTTTGATTTACGTGACATTGTTGTTCCTGTTCCCGAAATATTACCGGAAACCGGTTTTGATTATGGCTATGTTGCCGCTTATTTTTATCGGTGTTGTACTGGGATTGCTGGTGTTCGGAAAATCGCTCGACTTCTTTGCTATGCTGGGATTGCTGGGACTGATCGGTATGAATATCAAGAATGCAATTGTGCTTGTCGATGAGATCGGGTTACAGATGAATAGTGGTCTGGAGCCGGTCAAAGCTGTAGTTGAAGCGACTAAAACACGTATTGTCCCTGTAACAATGGCTTCGGGTACGACCATTTTGGGTATGCTTCCTTTGTTGGGAGATGCGATGTTTGCCGGCATGGCTGCAACGATTATGGGGGGGCTGTTCGTTTCAACAATCCTGACCATCTTCGTGCTTCCGGTCACCTATTGTATATTCTTTAAGATTAAATCTGAATAAGACATGAAAAGTAAACTGATAATAGGTTGTATGTTATTGGGTGCCCTGGCTGCAAAAGCACAGGTGCAGCCCATCTCGGCAACCGAATATAAAGAAAAAGTACTGGAATACAGTCGCCAGATCAAGCAGAGTTCGGAAGAACGGATAGCTATGCAGCATGCTATAAAGGCAGCTAAAACGGCATTCTTTCCGGCTGTGGATTTTTCCGGTAGTTACCAATATCGTATAAACAAGTATGAATTGGGGATGGGGGAAGGTATCCCTGGTATCGAAATGGATCATAATACCTATAGCCTGGGAGCTACGGTGAGCCAGCCTATCTATGCCGGCGGACAGATCTATAACAACTATAAAGCTGCAGAGATACAGGGACAGATTGCTGATGAGGCGGAAGAACTGACGACTGACAATATTGTCTATGCTGCCGATATGAACTATTGGTCTGTGGCAGCCCGCAAAGGTATGTATGATGTCATGACACAATATGTTGATATTGTACAGGAGCTGGCAAATGTGTTGACTCTCCGTTTTCAGGATGGACAAATCAGTAAAACGGACCTGTTACAGGTCCAGGCACGTTTGAAAGAAGCCGAACTGAATAAAAGTTCGGCTTATAAGGATTACCAGATCGCACTGCAGAACCTGAATGTCCTGATGGGTGTTCCCCCTATGGAGCCGATCACGATTGCCGATTCTATTACAATGGTTCTGCCGTTGCCCATACAGGTTGGTGAATCTGCAGCTTTGGAAAATCGTCCTGATTATCTGATCTCTAAACTGAATATCGAATATCAGAAAAGGCAGATCAATCTTTCAAAGGCTAAATATAATCCGACTTTGTCGGTCGGTTTTCAGGGATCATGGGGAACTTCCATGCTGAATGTGAAAGGTTCCGATAATTTGTGGACACCGGCTGTCTTTGCTTCTTTGAAAATTCCATTGTTCCGTTGGGGAGCACGTTTTAAGGAAGTAAATTCACAGAAGGCTATTCTTCGGAGCAAAGAGTATGCAATGGATAATACGCGCGACCAGATTACACAGGAGGTTGCCAATGCCTGGACGAGCCTGACGGAAAATACCAAACAGATCAACGTAGCCGAAGAGGCTTGTAAGATCGCTGAAGAGAATCTCGATTTGAATACTTTCAGTTATAACGAAGGTAAGCTTCCGATTGTCGACGTGCTTTCCGCCCAGCTTTCCTGGATACAATCTTATAGCAGTCTGATACAGACTTGGTATCAACAAAAAGCCTCCCTGGCACAATACAATAAAGCTATTGGCATTCGCCGCATGCAATGATGTAACTGCTATGTAAATAAAAACGGCTATCGGATTTTTTTGATTCCGATAGCCGTTTTTATTTATTAGATATTTATTCTTAACTCAGGGCTTTCAGCGAAACGAAGAATGTGGACCCCTTACCTTCTTCCGATTCGAACCAAAGGTCTCCGTCATGCTGTTCGACAAAGTCTTTACAAAGCATCAATCCCAGTCCGGAACCTTTTTCATTATTTGTTCCGTAGGAGGTGAAGTGGGTATTTTGCTTTAACAGCTTATCCTGGTCTTCTTTCTTTATACCCTTACCTGAATCTTTCACGCTGATAACGACAAAATCACCTTCTATCTTGGAAGCGATCGAGATCGTTCCACCTTCAAAACTAAACTTGATAGCGTTTGAAATAAGATTTCTGATGACTGTTTTAATCATGTCTATATCGACAAAACCGGATAATTCTTTATCCATATTCTGTAACTGGATAGTCAACCCCTTTTGGGTTGCCATAGGGATATATATTTCAGCGGTACTTGAAACCAAACTGTTGATATCGGTTTCCTGTTTGTATACGTTCTGCTTCTTTAAACGGTTTTTTGCCCATTTAAGTAAGTTATCCAGCAACAGGAATATCTCTTCTGATGTTTTATTCATCATCTGAAGCATTTCAAAAACTTCGGGGCTAACCTGGTCTTTATCCACCATCATAAGAATGGCGTTGTTCATCATTTTTAAAGAGCCAAGAGGCGAGCGTAAGTCATGGGCAATAACAGAATACAGGGTGTCTCTCGATTCGATTGTGTTTTCCAGTTCCTGCTTGATTTGTTTAATGCTGAATAATTCGAAACGGTGTGCTACACGTTTGACCAATTCCTCTCTTTGGAAAGGTTTCGTGACATATTCCGTAGCTCCCAGTTGGTAACCTTTTACTATACTCTGCATATCACTTAAAGCAGACATGATAATAACAGGTATATCGTTCGTGTCCGGATTACTTTTCAGATGTTGTAAAACTTCGTATCCATCCATCTCCGGCATCATTATATCTAATAGTATGAGATTAGGGTGCTTGTCATGTGCCAGGCGGAGAGCCTTGGTACCGCTGTCACAAGTGAGTAACCTGTAACCTTCTTTTTTTAATATAGCTTGTACTAACATGACGTTGGTTGGAACATCGTCAACGATCAATACTGTATATCCTGCTGCTAAATTATCCATATCAAATATAAACTTTTCTTGATATTCAATCACTATGCGTATACAAAAATATTAATAAAGTTTGAATATATCGGGGTTTTCATTGTTACATTTTCTAATTATTTTTTCTACTGGCTTCTTTTTGCTTTTGCCCAGGCCCCATTCCCTTTATTTCCAGCTAAATAGAAAAATCCTCTGATCACATTAATGTTCATGAAGGAAAAGTAATAGGGGATAAAAAACAACTTGTTTCGTACATTTTTCTGTTCCATTATATAACCGGCGTAGGCCATCATATAAAAGGCGACTTGTAAAAGTAGCAATAATATATATGTAAATTCTCCCTTACACGCTAAAAATATATTTAATGGTATTAATAAGAATAATATTATAGGTGTAATCGTCCATCGCAGAACACGGTGGCTCACGAACTGAAAGCTAAGTATTCCGTAGCGGAATATATTAAACAGACTACGCAGGCGCCAAACGGACTGTAAACCTCCGGCGGCAATGCGTATCTTGCGTTTTTCTTCTTCTTTCATATTAAGGGAGGCTGTTTCGGTTGCGTAAGCTTCTTTGCAGTAGGCTATCTTATATCCTTTCTGTGCGATACGGAGCGATAAGATGAAATCGTCGAGGAGGGTATCGGAAGGCATTTGTTCAAATAGTTCAGTCCGTACGGCAAATAATTCGCCAGCTGCTCCTACTGCTGAATATAACCGGAAATCCAATGCTTTTAAAGCAGATTCGTATTTCCAGTAAATGCCTTCCCCGGCAGTTGCTCCTTGTGCTGTTTTTGTTTCTACTCTTTTTTCACCGGCCACACATCCTACTTTCGGGTTGGAGAATTGGCGGACAATTTCATGTATGGCTTCTTTATTAAGCATCGTATTTGCATCAGTGAAGATAACATAGGGTGTCGTTATATATTGTATACCGCGGTTCAAAGCTGCCGTTTTACCTTTGCGCTCCGGCTGGAAAAGTATGGTAACATCCGGATATTGTTCCAGGAGTTCATTGGTCCGGTCGTTTGAACCGTCTGTAACCCAAACAATTTTCAGTTTGTCTTTGGAATACGCGAGGGCATGACAATTCTCCATCTTGGACGCAACAATATCTTCTTCATTATATGCTGCAATGAAAAGGGTTACATCAGGGAGCGGATCCGGTAATAGAGGATGGGCAGGTTTAGTGAATAATTCTTTTATTCGTACCATTATATATAATAGTATTCCATATCCAAGATATGTATAGAAAATGAGGAATAGTCCTATCCAGAATAAGTATTCAATGATAATATATAAATGGTCCATCTTAGATTGTAATAAAAAATGTTTAGTAGATGCAAATGTAATAAAGTTTTTATAACAAATACGGAAAACCTATGATTTCTTTGAGTCTCTAATGAAAAATAAGGGTTCTTTTGAAAGTATAGTGAATGTTTTTGCTACTTTTGTGCGTGTGTAAGTTTTTGTAAATTTATAAAATATGACATTTTTATATTGGGTTGAAATTGTTTTATTTGTTTGTTTCCTTATTAATATCGCTTATTTGCTGTTTTTTTCCATAGCATCATTAAATAAGGGTAAGCAATTGCATCATTTTTCTTTTAAGGATCATAAACGGATAGCAATCTTAATACCTGCTTATAAGGAAGATCAGGTAATTATAGAGTGTGTGCATTCGTGTATGCAACAGGCATATCCCAAAGATAAATATGATATTGTTGTTATTTCTGACCGGATGGAGGAAGAAACCAACATTTCTCTATCTACTTTGCCGATAAAACTTGTAAAAGTCTTTTTTAAGAATAGTACAAAGGCGAAAGCATTGAATTTTGCGATGGAGCAAATCGGTGATTCCTATGATATTGCAGTTGTTTTGGATGCGGACAATGTGATATATCCTGATTTTCTGGATAAAATGAATGCAGTTTTTTCCAATCCACATGTTCAGATTGCGCAAGCACACCGCAAAGCGAAAAATCTTAATACTAATTTATCCGTGTTGGATGCTGTAAGTGAAGAGATTAACAATAGCATATTCCGGTTAGGACATGCGAGGGTCGGTTTGTCTGCGGCATTGATCGGTTCGGGAATGGCTTTCGATTATTCTTTATTTAAAGAAATAATGTTGACAATAGATGCGGTCGGAGGTTTTGACCGGGCTTTGGAACTCTCACTGATAAAAGAAGGAAAACGGATCTATTATTTGCCGGAGGTAGATGTGCTGGATGAAAAAGTTCAGAGCCATACCAATTTTTCAAACCAACGGCGCAGATGGCTTTCTGCTCAAATTCATTATTTAGGTAAATTTATAGGAGATGTGCCTGCCGCTTTATTGAGAGGTAACTGGGATTTTTGTGATAAGGTTTTCCAGCAGATGAGTATTCCCCGGATTCTTCTTTTGGGTATGACTTTTGTTATTTCTTTGTTTTTGTCGTTGGTAGCGGGGGGGATATCTATTAGATGGTGGATATTATTCATCCTTTTAATTTTATCCTTATTGTTGGCAATTCCGTCATCATTGTTTAATAAACGATTGATCATAGCTATGTTTGAACTGCCATATTCTTTTTTATTGATGTTCTGTAACCTTTTTCGTCTGAAAGGTGCAAATAAGAAATTTATTCATACTTCTCATGGCGTAGAAGATAAAAAGTAAGAGAATGATGTTTATAGGGAAGTTTAAGAACAACAGGCCTCTTCCTGAAATGTTAGTATGGAATAAGGGCGGTCGGATTAGTTACGATCAGGTTTCATCTGTTTGTATAAATGAAAGGATCAAAGTCTATTTTTGGGGAGTTCTATATAATCGAGAATCGATAGTGGATAAGGATGATTTATCTGATGCAGCTATAATAGCAGAGATGTATGAACGGTCTGGAGATAGTCGCTTTTCGTGTTTGGACGGGTCTTTTACTTTCGTCGTGTTTGATTCTGAACAGGCATTAATTGTTCGTGATCATCATGGTACAAACAAACCGGTTTATTATAATAAATACTTTTTCGCATCCTCTTTGGCCTTGCTGCAAAAGACGGATGGGTTCATTACCGAACCGAACTTTCAGGCACTGGCTGATTTTCTTTCCATCGGATATATATCTACTCCTACATCTTCGTTAAAAGGAGTTTACAAATTGGGAGCCGGAGAAATACTGATATACCGGAATGGAGAATCAGTTACTAAACAACTATATCCAACAGATGGCATACTTCCTGTTCAAAGTAATAAAAGTTTGGATGAATGGGCTGAAGAATACGGCACTTTACATAGTGAAGCAATAAAAAAACGGATTGGAAATAACTCGGATATAGGTATTTTATTAAGTGGTGGATACGACTCAGGATGTAACCTGGTGGCTTTACGTAAAATATATTCCGGGGATATTCATTCCTATTCTATCGGTTTCAAAGGAGATACCTGGACTGAATTGCCGCTGGCTAAATGTATGTCGGAAACCTTCGGTACGATTCATGAGGAATATGAAATAGACGGAAGTGAAATTACAGCATTGCCTGATATAGTGGATTTTCTGGGTGACCCTTTTGTTGAAGGAGGATTGATGGTCAATTATACTGTAATGAGGCTGATAGGCTGTAATAAACCTGGTGTAATTTTAGGGGGAGATGGTAGTGACCAGTATTTTGGAACATCCGGCCGTGAAGTGGCATTGCATTATTTGCTGTCAAAATATAAGATAACTCCGATATTCGGTTTGATATATCATATGTTGAGCCGGTCGGGATTTGATAAAAACAATAGCTTGTACAGGATCCGCTTCCACTTAGATAAAATATTGAATATACTGAAAGGAGATTTATTCGGTTTTCCGAACTTTCATTTGAAAACAATGTTACAGGATTGTTCGTTGATTCGTTCGGCAGAAGAATTAAGGTCTGACTTACGGAGTTTTGAACATTTGTATCTTCAACATGCGTATAAAACGGATTTGGAGAAAATCATTAATCAGGTGATTTTGTTTAAAGCTTCCAGGATGGCAGATTTATTTGATAATACAATGGCTTTTCCATATATGGATTTGGATATTTATCATTTCCTGCAACAAATGCCGGTACATTATAAATGTAAAGGAGAAAACGTTATTGATATAGCAAAAGGATATGCAACATCTAAATATTTATTGAAATATCACTATAAACCCATGTTGCCTGAAGTAATAACATCCAAAAAGAAACAAGGAGGTTTTGCTCCTATGCCGCTTTTCTTTAAAGATGATAAGCAAAGAGCACAGATTGCCGATTTTATAATGACTTCATCGGTGACCCGTAATTTTCTGAAACGGGATGTAGTAGGACGTTTTATAAAGCAATATGATCAAGAAGTCAATACTGATGGAAATTGGTTTTGGTATAAGCAAAGTAAAGCCATTCAATATTTCAATTTGTATACTTTGGCTCTATGGTGGGAGCGGTTTATTGAGCAAAATTACGATTAATATTAATAATACAAACAAATGTCTATTAAGCAACAAGCTACCAAAAGTGTGTTTTGGAGTGCAGTAGAGCGTTTTTCTGTACAAGGCATACAATTTTTACTGAGTCTTATAATTGCCAGGTTATTATTACCTTCCGACTATGGCTTAATAGCCATGCTTAGTATTTTTATGGCAATAGCACAAACGTTTATTGATAGTGGTTTTGCCAATGCTTTGATTCAGAAGAAAGATAAAGCGGATGTCGATTACAGTACCGTATTTTTCTTTAATATTGTCATATCTGTTTTTCTATATCTGTTATTATATCTTTTTTCTCCTGTGATAGCTGGTTTTTATCATGAAGAGGAGTTGGAGAATATAACAAAAGTATTTGGCATTATCTTGATTATTAATTCTTTTGGTATAGTACAGCAGGCAAAGCTTACCATTGCTCTTGATTTTAAGAGATTAGCTATGGCGTCATTGACCGCTGTTGTAATCAGTGGAGTGATCGGTGTTATAATGGCTTGTAAAGGTTTTGGTGCTTGGGCACTTGTCTGTCAATCTCTTTTGAATAACCTGCTTCGTGTTATTTTGGTCTGGTTCTTTTCTGGTTGGATGCCTTCTTTTTGTTTTTCTGTCAAATCTTTTAAGCAATTGTTCTCATTTGGTTCCAAACTTCTTTTGTCTTCGTTGTTACATACGATTTACACCAATCTGTATACAATGATTATCGGTTTAAAATTTTCAGCTAGCGAGTTAGGGTTTTATAATCGTGCTTTTACACTTGCCCAATTCCCCTCGACAAATCTCACCAATGTGATTGTACGCGCAGTTTATCCGATTCAATGCCGTCTACAGGATGATAATGAGCAGCTATATAGTATGTTTTTAAAATATATGAGGATGGCTTGCTTTCTGATTTTTCCGATGATGCTTTGTCTTTGTGCTTTGGCGGAGCCGTTGGTACGTTTATTGCTGACTGATAAATGGTTGCCGGCAGTACCTTTGTTGCAGATATTATGCGTTGCCTATATGTGGGATCCTGTGATGAAGATTAATCATAATATACTGAATGTCAAAGGACGTTCGGATTATTTTCTGTATGCGGAGATTTTAAAGAAGGCGGTTGCTTTTCTTATCTTGTTCTTGACTATACCGTTCGGAATAAAAGTGATGTGTGCCGGATTAATCATATATTCTTTTGCGGATATTGTGATAATAACTTACTATACTCGTAAATTAATAAGTATAAGTCTATATATCCAGTTTAAGGAATTGTTGCCGGTTATCTTACTCTCCTTCTCAATGGGTGCTGTGATGTATGGAAGTGTTCTTCTTTTCCGAAGCATATGGTTACAACTTGGTATCGGAATATTGTCCGGCGGTCTTTATTATCTAGTGTTATCTCATTTTTTCTGTTTTCAGGAATTTAGTATCTTAAAAGAGATAATATGCCGAAAGCCAAAGGGTAAATAACCGATTATTCAGGCATCAATAAATTATTTCCTTTGGTCGTTTCGGAATTATGAAGCGGTATGTTATTGAGGCTTATGTCTGTATCCCGCATTTTCCATAGGAGAGCCGGGTAGGGGGTGATAGTAGTTATGTGGGTCTATTTCTGCACTATTTATCGAGCCAAATTCTTTATTGTCTGATTCTTCTACTTTTCCGTTGTTCATTATTCGTATATATTTTGATGAGGATGGCTCTTTCTGATAGCACTCTACAAAAGCATTATGATGCAAGTTGGCTAAGGTCTCATAATATTTTCCGTTTACCTGAACAGCAAAGAGCTGACATCCGACAATGGTATTATTAGAAATATTTATGGTTGCGGCATCAATTAAACCATATATTCCCATCCCATTGGATTGCGAATTGGCAAAAAGGTTATTATGGACAATGTGGGATGAATTATTTTCTCCGGATCCATGAAATTCAAAAATTTCTCCTGTCCCGTCATGTGCATAGTTATCGTGGACATTCGTTTCGGTTGTACGTCCACCGACAATTATACCTATATTTTGCCCCCATGTACCTCTCGTTCCCAAATTGGCTACTTCGTTTTCATATATTTCTAATTGATCCATTGCAGACGCCTGTATTCCATCATACCCTGTATTAGATATATGATTCTGATATATTTTTACATTTTTCCATTTAACAGGCATTACATAAGTATGTGCCGGATTATTTGGTTTTGCTCCGGCATTGTATCCTTTTCCTGTTTCGTCCCATCCCCACCATACAGCTGTGTGTCCTATGTACATAGCTTCGGTAGAGACATCGGTTATAATGACATTATGAATAGATAAATTTTCGAGAACAGTATTAGGATACCATGTTTTCGGATTCTCTTTTTCTGGATCGGTTTTGGCAAGGATACCGGTACCTCCGTTTCTAATTGTTATATTTTTAACTTCTACATTGTCTGTGAAAGGTCTGAGGTTGATCCCGAAGTAAGAAGATCGTGCCTTCGATGTGGAACCGTCGATCACGAAATCTGCTGCGCTATTTTCACTGCCCAGTATTATATGCTGGCATTCTAATAGCTGAATGGCACTGGAGTAAGCGCCTCCCGACCAATCGGGATTCCCGATCACAAGTTTTTTCCCGGGATAATTCGTGATGCGAATAGGATGTTCGGCACTTCCTTTTAACCCCGTGAAACGAACGCTTAAGAAGTTGCCATCCAGGTAAATCGTACTGCCCGGAAGAATCTCTTTTGTTTCATCGGAATACATCTCTATCCGACCATTTGAATCGGGAGTTATTACGTGTACATTCATATCCGAATCTTGTATTGTTGTTTTAGAACATGAAGATATAGTAGATATAATTATAAAAGCTGTGACTAATTTTATCATATATATAAACAAATTGTGCTTAAGATCCCCATCTGCCCTCCTTTTACACCCGGGTGTGAACGGCGCCGAGACCCGGGTGTGAAGGGATGCCAGACCCGGGTCTCAAGAAGTATATATAGTTATATTGTTGAAAAAAAGCTATATATTGTGACACTTTTAATAGGCTGTTTCATTATTTCTTCCCCAAGAAAAGCATTCTTGTCGGCTGCCATTTGTCAATTACCTTTTCGATCAGAACAGGTATAAATAAGGCAATGACAGTAGCTATTACAAATATCAATAAAGAGGAGCTAATCCCTATTTTAGTAGCAATGATTCTTCCGCCCGATGTGCCGAAACCATGAAACAGATAAATAGTATAGGCAAAGCCTCCCAGCCAGGTGAAAAATTGACAACTTCGATTAATATGAAGTAAAAGCATAAGAGTAGATGCGACCCATAGCGGGAGTAATGCTTTGTACCAAAAAGTCATATCTTCCCCGATGTTTACAGCGTGGTACCATTTATATTGTAGTAAGGCAAGTCCGATGCAAGTGAGTATAAGGTAAGTGCAAATCGCTTTCTTTTTGTATAATTGTCCGGAAAACCGTTGTATACCGACTCCAATAATAAAATAAGGCAACTGTCCGAAAGCTCCTTTATAACTGAAAAGATTCGGTATTTCAGATGGTATTGTTTTGATAATCAGGCTTATTCCCCAGGTGGCTACAAATAGGAGTAACCAGGATCGGGTCGATTGGCACAATTTGTACTTATCTATGATATACATGCTTATGAAAATAAGGAAGAGGGACGGCAGGTACCAATAAATAGTGTACGGGAAAATATAGATTTTCCAAATGTCCGATAAGTGTCCTTTCATATTTGTTCCCGGAGTCAAATATTGGATGATGAAATACAATGTTCCGACCGTAGCCATAGGAATGAGTAATCTGAGGGCTTTCTTATAAGCAAAAGTTTTAAATTTGTAATTTACAGCCGGCTTAAGAGCATATACCCAACCGGCAATTCCGGTAAACAAAGGCATTTGTATATAGTCGATCCATAGATATAGGTATCTCCAGAATGAGGGATAGTCGATTTTCATTCCTCCAGCCGGAGTTGAACCGATAACATGTCCTACAACGACCAGCAGGATTGCTATGCCGCGCAATGTTTCTATGTTAGCAGCTTTATTTGCCATGTTCTATTTCTTATAAATAAAGTTTCGTAACTTGAGTAGCCCTTTTCGAATAAAAGGCATATACTGTCCGCTTTTTATATTATACACAATTGATTTTGCCCCAAATATCATTTCAAAATTCTCTGTACACAAAACCGGCTTTTTTGTCATTTTATTAATTTCTAAAGCTTGGTTGAGTGAGCTTTCTATAAATAAGGCATAACAACCTTTTTTATACTCTTCAGCTTTATGTGATGCATGACAGTTTGCTTTTATTCGTGCTTCTTTATCAGGTAAGTTTAGCATCACTAGTTTGTTATATTTTATATCATTTTTCTTTAGCCAGATTTCTGTTTCTTTCCTGTACTTTTCCAATCTGGAAGTAACTAAAGTTCCAATGGGTGCTCCTGGTATAAATAAGGGACGAGCATGCAGTAAAAAGTCTGTATATTTTACACCGTCATCATTTTCTTCAGGAGTGGGATCTACACATAAAACACCGTCTATATCAAAACACGATTTTTCTAATATAGTATGATTTAGTATATTCCATTGGAAGTAACGGGGTAAGGGTACTATATCAAATAAATAATCTACCATGTTTTCTTTTCCTGGAATTACGTAAATAGCACAATATTTAATATCAAAAGACTTTTCCAGATGTTTAACTTGTTCTTTGCATTTATTGATAGCGGAGCCGGAACTGATACTGTCATCAACGATGAGTATTTTTTTATAATATTTTACGTCAATAAATTGTCCTCTTTCTCCAGTCTTATAAATATGTCCATTTATAAAAGATCCTAAATCAGTTACAGGCTTATTTAGGTAAAGTGCTAGTAGGTTGGCCGGAAACATACCACTGCGCGGAATACCTACTATGAGATCAAAGTCTCTGGGTAGTATGTATAAATGTTTTAATATAGTCTGATTTAAATCAGATATTGTTCTGTAATTCATTGTTTCTATTTTATGATAATTATTATTTGACCTTTACCCATTCTTGTTTATCAAAATTGTATTGCTTGATAATCCGTGCCGGATTGCCAGCGACGATACTGTAATCGGGAATATCTTTAGTAACAACACTGCCGGCTCCTATTTGACAGCGTTTCCCTATATGAACTCCAGCTACTATTACGGAATTGGAACCGATATGGGTATCTTCTTTAATAATAACAGGCTTTCGAACTAGTTCTTGAAATTTTGAATTGATTGTTGCATCTTCATAGCCATGATTGAATCCGGAGATAAAAACATGTTGTCCTAAGCCACATCCTGATTCTAAAGTAACAGGTCCCAATACAACTGATCCTATGCCGATTCTGACTAGATCTCCGATTATTAAATCTCCTGCTCCATTTGCAACCGTAGCAAAGTCTTCGATCGTTGAATATTTCCCCAATGTAAATTTATGCCAAGGAAATATATCCAAACGTGCTTTTCTACGTATTTTAGCCCCTTTCCCTTTTTGAAAAATAAAAGGGTTAAAGAAATTCCTGACCCACCAACGTGGTCTAGGATCTTTGGGTGAACTTATGAGCCAAACTAAAAATGGCTTTAATTTTTTATAACGCTTAATTTTGAAAAGATTATCCATAGATGTTATTTATAAACTGATATATATGTTTGTATATATTCAAAACACACTGATTCCAAGAGTGCGTATGGGCAAATAATATACGTTCATTTTTTATCTGTTCGTTATTTTCTGCCAACTCCATTTCTATTGCTTTCTTGTATTCTTTTACTCCGATACAATTTCTGGTATATTTTTCAAATAATGACATGGCATCCGTTTTTGTAGCAACAACTGGTTTTCCTAGTGCCAAATATTCGTCTATTTTTCTTGGATAATTGCCGATTGTAATGGAATTAATTAACTGAGGGTTTATGCATATATCAAAAGCATAAATATACATAGGTATTAGTTGGGGCTTTTTTTCTCCGAGAAAATAGATATTTCTGAGTGTATGCAAATTGTGTACTTTAAATATATCGTCTTCTAGTCCGACTAATACAAAAGAGTAGGATGGCATTTGTTTAGCAAGCTCATAAATCAAATCGATATCCAATCTTTTTGCTGTAAGCATACCTGTATAACCAACTATAGGGTGAGGAATGTTTCTTATATCATCGGGGATGGTTGTTATATTTTGTATATCGTAACTACTGAGATCTAGTCCTTGCCCTATGTTATAAGATTTCTCGTTATAAGAAGATGCTGTATTTGCCAACTGGATAGAGTTTGTTAAAACAAAATCGCTTTTAGAACAGATTAATGCTTCTATTCTAGGCGCATGTTTCCTCCAGAATTTACTAACCATGTTGTCCCTTCTATAATAAATTGTTAATGAGGGACATAGATAGTCTTTTGCATACAGGCTGCGAAACATATCATTATCAATGAATAAAATATAGTTACTTAAGCAGAGTTGTTCGATTATTTTACGAACAAAATCATACATTTTTTTATTATTCATTTTATTAATCGCATCGAATATACATCCGTCAGGTAAAAAATTTATAGGCCATATACTAAATGGATAATCTAAGACCCATAGATTTGGATTTATTTGTCGTAGATGAGGTAATTCCCCTTTTATAACATCTTTGCGATGACGTGTTTCTTGTGTGTTTTCTTTACTGATAAATGTTTTTTTATCTAATGGGGTATTGATATAAAGTACTTTGTTTTGTTTAGATATTTCAAGAGCAATGTCTTTGGCATTTGAACCTATGGAAATATCCCAGGGCTGTAAACCCGTAAATATGAAATTTCTCCCTTTTATCATTCTCTTGATATTTAAATATGTTGGTAGATGGAAAGTAAATTTTGAGCCGTATTCTCCCAAGAAAATAATTTAGCCCGTTCAAGACCATAATTGACTTGTTGCCGGTATGTCATCGGATCATTTTCCAATAAAAGCAGTTTGCCGGTTATATCTTCTTCGTTAGTAGGGTCGGAGAGTAGTGCATCTGCTCCGCCTATTTCTGGCATAGAAGATGTATTGGAAGTAACAACAGGAGTACCGCAAGCCATTGCTTCCAATAGTGGAATACCGAAACTTTCTCTTAATGATGTATATAGAAAAGCAAATGCTCCGCTATATAAATAAGGCAGATCTGTATTGGGTATGTAACCCGGACTAAAAACGAAAGGTCGTATATCCTCAATACCGAGTTCCTTTAAAAGAGAGTTCAAAACATCATCTTTAATATCGGCAATCAATAGAGGAAGAGGATTTTTTGAATGTTTCCGATATGAAGCATAGGCTTTTAATGTGCGAGGAACATTCTTTTTGGGATCAGTATTACCTAGAAAAAATATAAACTTGTCAGATTGTATATATTTCTGTGTAATTGTTTTTGTCTCTTTCCGTGGAAAAAAGTGACTGCTATAGCCATTATATACAGTTATAATCTGATCTTCAGGGAGTTTTAATGTCTCTTTGATACGGTTTCGTTCAAAATGGGAAACCGTGATAATTTTTTTACATTTGGAGAGTATCTGCGGAACTACTAGCCTACGATAATACCAACCCATATTCTGATATAGTGATTTATTACTGTTTTGCCGGGGCTCCAGAAATATAATATCGTGTAAGGTCAGTACCAACGGTACAGGACAATTAATTGGTGCCGTATTACTTGTACAATGCAATAAATCCGGTTTAATTTTAGATACAGCTTGTGGCAAGGCTATTTGTTCCCATAGTGGATAGGTTGGATATTTTAATTCAATGATATGGACATTGTCTGATTCATTCAAACAATGATCATTCCCGGGGCTAACAAAGATGAAGTATTCATTTTCTTTATCGATCCGTTGTAATTCCCGAATACTTTCCAAGGCTACAAAATCCATTCCATGCTTGTTGGGGCGGAATATCCGCTGGGCTTCTATGGCTATTTTCATACTGAGGTGTTTGAAGAAGTTGACGTATTTGAATGTTGTGTATGAATAAATTCTTTATTTGCTCCTTTCAAGCGAAAGAAATTTAAACACATAAGCGTAAAGACTAGAGGTAAAGAGGCTAATGCCTTTTTAAAACGTTTGTCTACTAAATAATCCGGAACAGCCAGACTAAATGCTATACATAACAAAAGGAATAATCCCCACCATTTGATAGATAAAGGCCAATCTATTATTGTCATAATTGCAGCAATAATTATTATAAGTCCAAATAAAACGATTCGGGGAGGCATCATCCATTGAAATAGTTTATTGCAATAATCCCAGTTTCCTCTTAATATAGCTAAAGGGATGTTTTTTAGTCCATAAAATAGATTGTGAAACTGATTGGACAGCCATCTTCTGCGTTGATCATAGAAACTATCTTTATTAGCTACCTTTTCATCATACGTATATACGACTTCCAGATATTCGATGTATATGTTTTGTAATAACAGGATTTGTTCTAGTTGTTTATCCACCCCTATGTGTTTGGAAGACATGATACATTCTTTAAATAGCTCATACTCAAAAGCCATGCCAGAGCCGATCAATGCCGATGAGAATCCGATCTGTGTATGTCCTTTTCTGAAAATAGAATTGTTTATTTCTTCACTAACAGCATCGAGAACGGCAATATTCGTGTCTCTGTTTTTAGCCACCCTGTGAGTTTGGACGGCAGAGCAACCGGAATAAAATGCATCGTTAATTTTTTCAAGGAAATCATTGTCTGTCAGGTTGTCTGCATCGAGGATAACGACGATATCGTATTTCATGTCTCCATTATCGATATATTCCACGGCTTTTTTCAGCGCATTAGTTTTATTGCTGGGTGAATTAGTTATTTCCACAACTTTTGCAGAGAGATCCAATAGCTTCTTATTGGTCTCGTCCGACATTTGATCGGATATGACAATGATATCATATAAATCTCGTGGATATTCGTTTTCTAAAAAGTCCTCTACAGAATGCAATATAACGAAATCCTCCTTATAAGCAGGAAATAGGATGGCAAAGCGATATTTTTTTCTGGCGGTTGGGTATGTATATGTTTTCTTTTTTATAGAGAATAGTGCAAAAACAAACAAATACAATACCGATACAAGGAATATCAGAAACAAAATAGCATCTCCCATAGAGAAGATCTTTTCGTTATTACCGATCCAGTTTGTTATTATATTTATTATTTCTTCCATCATATATGTTGTATTATTTTATTGTTATTTTCTTTTGTTATTTCGTTATCAAAATATGTACCTTTTAATACCAGTGCCAGTCCGGTAAAGGCTATAATATGAGTGGGATATTGTCCCCAAAAAGCGTTTCCATAGGCACTAAGTAACATTCCTGTGATTCCGCATAGAAGTCCGGAAAGTAAGCCCTTTAGCTCTTTGTCCTTAATGCGGAACATTATGATCCAGGCACCATGTGCTATGGAAATGAATAAAAAACCTAGATAGAGCGTAATGCCTACTATGCCAGTTTCCACCCATATTTTTACATACCAGGAATCGTGTGGAATAGAGGTTGTAAAGCGGTTGGATATTTTCTGGTTTTCCACTCCGGAAAGTCCTAAACCTTCACCAAACGGTTTGTTTTTTAGATATTCTCCTAGACGAGCTTGATTTTCACGACGAACATTAAAAGATCCATCTTCTGTTGGTGTGAACGCTGTACGCATTCGACGTATTTGCTGATTATTTTGTCCGATCATCGTGAAAGCAAAGAATATATAAATACACAACAGACTAATACTTCCAATTGCTATTATTCTAATATTCTTACTTAATATAATAAATAAAGCTAATCCTCCTAAAGGAACGATCATTGCTCCGCGAGTTCCGGATAGGAACATTGCATATAGACTGGCTATTGCAACAATAGTGTAATATATCTTTAATGGTTTAGATTTGATATAACAAGCTGCGATCGTAAAAATAACATTCGCACATCCCATATTAGAACCAAAGTTCCCCGCATCAGTGAAGAATGAAAAATAACGTGTTCCACTGGCTATCAAATGGGTCAAAGCTCCTCCCCGGTTTAACCATAACTGTTCTCCTTTGTCAAATCCAATAAATTTTTGCATGGCAGCTTTTAAAAATGCTGTCAATGCAAAAATAGATAACATGAATAATATTAATTTAATAGTTTTGTATTTTACACATAGTAATGAGATAGTTAATGAAATAATAAATCCATTTATAATCAATCCTCTGGATAAAATCCATGCTTGAAGCATTCCTGACGGATTTGCAATTTGAGCTAAACAATAAAGCATCCATGCAAAAGAGCCTATAGTGAGTGTGTTGAATCCATATTTCCATTCGATATTTTTTAGAATGGAACTGTGAACGATAATAAGCAGTAAAGTGGATACCATTAAAATATCCATCAGAAAACTGATCCCGCTTAAATCGACATATCGTGTTAATCCCATCAGATAATAGTTGATGGTAAATATAATTAAGAATAAGATGATTGGTTTACATAACACTTGATAGCAGCTTATCAACAGGATAGGAAAACAAATCAGTCCGCCTAATAAAGCCATGTTATTGGTAAGCAGCGATATGACAATACCGGTTAACCCTAATAGTAAAAGTATCGGGAAAAACTTTATCTGTATTGTACCTATATTTTGTTCCATATACAATTTTATTTTATAGCGGTATTATGAGTCGTTAGCCCCAAATACAATAGTCTGCTACTGAAGCTTCGCATAGATGAATAGGGGGGAAGTAACCCAGTAAAGTCTTCTACGGCTTCTCTGGTCGCATTGTTCAAATAAATATAAAGTGGCACGGAGCCAGATCTTTCTTTTAAATTATTCAGAGTAACTTCATCGCTGTTTTTCCAGACCCTACAGGCATTGGTTACAACGATGTTGAATGAGGCTTGGTCGAGTAGAGAGGTCGGTAAATTGCTCTTCTGAATAGCCGGATATTCTATTAGCAGGATGTTGGGCTTATCTTCCTCTGTCAAAAAACGATCAAACCCTTCCGCTAATAAATAAGACGAATCTAATCGGAAATCTTTGCCGGCTATTAAATATTTGACCGTTAATCCCTGCTCTTCCCATTCTTCTTTCAGGTAGTTGGCTACAAACGTTTTACCCTCTTTGCCCTCTAGACTGAGAAAATTGATAATCATAGGTTTTCCTGCTGTTAACTTGCTATTTAACTTATTGCAGACGTAACTGGCTGATATTCTATTACATGCTTTTCTGTAACCTCGGAATCTTAATTGCATATTTCCTGTAAATGCACCTAAAACAGGAGTGTTGGTCAGCCGTTGTGTGCGTTCTGCATCCCGTAAGGTTCGGTCCAGTAATTCTATGACCAGATTACATCCGATGATGAAAATAATGCTGCCCATAAATGCTGCTATAACTAAAATCGCACGTTTACTTCCGTCACTTATCAAAGGGAAAGTTGCCGGTGTAATTACGTTCAATGTAGCTGAGGTCAGTTGAATATTTTTTTGTTTCAGCTTTGCCAGGTTTAATCCATGTAACACTTCTAAATAAGATTCTTCAGTAATACGTATTTCACGTTCTTTTCTGTTTATCTGCGTTCCGATGGGAGAGTATCTTTTATATTGTTCGGCAAATTCATTTTTTCTTTTATCGAGAATTTTCAATTCAGCTTTTGCTTTGGTATTTCGTATTATTTCTGTCAACCATTGATTGACCATGGTTTCTATGGCGATACCTTCTTTTGTGTATTTATATTCATTTATGTCATTGGAAAGTTGTTCTATCTTTTTTTCAGCTTTATTCATTTCTTCTTTATACTGAAGTAATTGTGGATTATTATCTTCGGCATTATTACTACTGAATGTTTCAATTTCTGTTATTTTACCATTAATTGTTGAAATATGATCTAAAGCCCCAATAAATTCAGTATTTGTTTTGAATAACTTAGAGCGAGTGTCCATTTGATTTTCTAACTTTACTATAAGTTTGGATGAACTTTCATATTCACGTAAAGACGCTTCATACCGATCCTCATAATTGGTGTAAGCAATAGCAATCGCTTTTGTTTGTTCAGTATAGTTGATTACCTTATTATCAATATTATATTCGGTTAAGGCATTTTCCATTTGATCAAGTTTACTACGTAGAACTTTTAGCTCTTTCTCATAATATAAAACTACATCATTCGCTGATTTATAGCGTATTCCATCATACGATTGCATAAGTTCTTCTGTGATCAGTTTTACGGTATTCATTGCTATACCTGGATCCGTCGATTGAAAGGATATTTCAATCAGATCACTGTTGTTTATGCGTTTTACATTTACAGATTTAAGTGCATTATAGCTGTAATTTGGGTGGTTCCAATTAAAAAGACCAAATAAAAAATTACCGGGTTCCTCTTTTCTATATTTATTCAGATTATCAATTGTTTTATCTAACGATTTTTTATCGATCAACTTTGTAACCTCTTCCGGAACAATTTTTGTCAATGCGTTGTAATTTTTAGCTGTAATATAAAGATTGTCTTTTTCCGGATCTCCGTTTATCATGTTTATGGCAAATAAACGGGTTGAGACTTTCTCTAGGGTTCCTTTGGCTTTTGTCAGATTAATAAGGTTGTCAAAAGTACTGTTTAATTCAAAAAAACTTAATTTATTGTCATCCTCTAATCCTGAAGTAGAAGCGATACCGGTATATATGCTGGTATTTACTGTATATTTTTTTTGAATAAATTGTGAAAAGTAGGCCACTAAAGCAGTTGCTATCAAACTGCCAAAAATTATTTGATAGCGTATTCTATACAGGAAACGTACTATGTAAAGAGGTACATTCATATTTATTTATTCATTACTTTTACGTTTGTCAGCATTTCTAATAAGGTAATAGAGTTGTGCAAAGCTGCTCGCCCTTCCTGATAAGAAACGACGGCTGACGAACGTCTGCTTCTTTCCAGCGAGAGGTCGATAATACTGATTTTTCCATTGATGAAATCTTGTTCGGAGATTTTCATCTGTGCATTATATAATGCTGCCGCATCCGATTTTGCTTTCAGTACAGCCAATTGTTGAACAACTTGATTATACGCTTCCAGGATTTTTAATTTTCTTTCTTCAATAGATATTTCATATTCATATTCTATTTGACGAAGTCGGGCTTTTTGGGCTCGGGTCTTTTGTTTCTGTCCGAATAAATCGCCAATAGGAACAGATAAGACCATCCCTATATTAAATTGATTTTGAGCTTTGGTGTCGAACGCATACATTGAGCTTTCCATATCTGTATTTTTGCTGAGAGCTGCCAGTTGTCCGTATTGGTATAAGCCTGAGATACGGAAATAGTTAAGCCATTTACTTTGAGCATCTTTTAAAGTAGCCTGTTCTTCATCCCGCTTAGCTTCAAATATCTGAACAGAAGGATGGTCGTAGGCCGATGCCAGGAATACGGAAAGCGGAGGTAATTCGACGTGCTCATAATTATCCAATACCGATTGGATAGAATCTACATTAGTTACTAACATATCATTTTTAACTGTCGTCATTTTATCTTGTCCGAAAGTATATGATATATGTGTCAATAATAATATGAATATCAATAATTTTTTCATGGCATTCTTTATTACACATTCTCTTTCTGAATGAAAGCGGTAAATGTTTTGAAAATGATCTTCATATCCATACGAAAAGAGAATTCTTTCGCGTACTTGATATCCAGTTGTTTTCGTTCTTCTGCTGACATTTTTCCAGCATCGCCGCGCTTTTCGACTTGCCATAATCCGGTTAATCCGGCAGGGGCCATGAAACGTTGGACATATTCATCACTTGTAAGTAATTCTGCTTCATAGAGTGGGAGAGGACGGTTGCCTACAACTGACATGTCACCTTTCAGAATGTTGAAAAGTTGCGGTAGTTCATCAATACTATATTTCCGTATGAAGTGGCCGACACGTGTAATGCGGGGATCGTTCTCCAGTTTGAAAAATGCATTGGAACGTTCTGTGCGTTTTGTTTTCAGATAGTCATTTTCAGATGTACTCAGGTTATCAGAAAACAGAAGAATATCCTGAGTACCGTTAGTTTCGATAATCGTTTTCTGAGGAACCTCAGAAACGGAAGAAGAGTTTACAGACTCTTCTTCCGTTGTTTCTTTCGTATATTGGTTTAGCTTTTTATATTCTGACAGTCGCTTATCAGCATCCGAATACATGGAACGGAACTTATAAAAGTCGAAAATCCTGTAATTGCTGCCTACACGTTTCGATTTATATACAATTTTTCCATTACTCTCAGCCCGGATGGCTAAAGCTGTTATGAGCAATAAAGGAGATAAGCAAAGGATCGCTGTTCCTGAAGCCAGAATGTCAAATGTCCGTTTCCATAAAGGTAATTTGAATTCAGCCAAAGATGCTATTGGATTCTCTTTTTCTAATTTTTCCTTCTCTTTGTAATCAATGACGACAGTCAGTAATTTTTGCAAATCCTCTTTTGATGTCTTTTGAGAAATCATGCAGTCAACACCGGACCTTAGGTAAGGTATTTTTTCTTCTTTGCTTAATCTCTCGCTTATTAATATAATGTATAGGCCAGGGTACTGTTTGTGAAGCTGGGCTATTGTAGGTATATCGGTTTCTATATTGTTCCTTTCTAAGAATATGCAAAAATCAATATCCTTAATGTGAGATAGTTTGGATATTATCTGCTGAAAGGTGATACATTCGGAGACTTTACATTGCAAAGTCTCTCGTAGATGAGCTGCTAAAGGAATATTATTCCCCCAAAAGATATATTCCATACAAATTGTTGTTATTTACCCTAGCGTTTAATTACTTATCTCAAAAGTCTTTTAACCCTTACTCTCAGTTCTTCAGGATTAAAAGGTTTCAGAATGAAGTCTTCTGCTCCCTCTTCAAAAAGACGGATTCTGTTTGCACTGCTTTCAACGCTTGACAGGATCAGTACCGGAATGTGATTGAAAAGCTCGTTGGCCTTCAAATAACACAAAAATTCTTCTCCGCTCATCTCCGGCATATTCAGGTCGGAGATAACTCCGTCAGGGATATTGCCTTCATTAAGCCATGCAATAGCTTTTATCGGATTTTCTTTATATGTGACTTCATACAACGAAGACAAATATAGCATTATGATTTTCGCTATCTCCGGCTTATCATCAACCAATAGAATTGACTGTTTCATGTTTTTTATTATACTAGTGCTGTTTTGTATGCTTTAATGCACAAAATTAAAATAATTATTTAATAAAGAGTATAAAAATCAAAGGTTTTTAATGGAGAATAGTCTTTTTCTCAAAGAATGATATATATGGAAATTATTCTTTAAGTTTGCAAAGCGAAATTTAGTCGTTATATTGAATTGATAAACAAAGAAATGAATATACCATTTAAGATATTGAATATAAGTGCTATACTTGTTTTGTTGTTCTCCGGATGCCAACCGGAAATGCCTGTTACATCTTCAATTACCATTGATTTGGAAGGCTTTTCTGTCCCGGTTAATCAAAAGTTGTACGGAGTGACAATAGAAGAGATAAATCATGCTATCGATGGCGGACTCTATGCGGAAATGATACAAAACCGCAGTTTTGAGGAAGGAGTGCCTCCTTTAAACTGTCCGTACGATGCAAAACGGAATGTTTTAAGTACTCCAAACGGATGGACGATCCCCTTTATTCGTCCCGATTCAGTGCCCGGATGGCGAAAAATCTCATCAAACACAAGTATCTGGCCTGACGGGCAGGAGTTGATCAATGATAAAAACAAGCGTTCCTTACTGGTTTCTGTCTCGGCCTCTTCAGAGACAGGAAGAGGAGGTGTTGCTGCTACCGGTTATAACGGACTCTCCATACGCAAAGGAGAAAAATATGAACTGTCTTTATTTCTGAAAGGTGGTTCGATGATTCCTAAAACAGTAAGTATATTTATCGGAGATTCTGTGGCAGGAGAACCGTTGAGTGATATTTTTAAAGTATCTCCGATCTATGAATGGAGAAAATATAAATACACCTTCACTGCTTCGGAGAGTACGGATAATGCCGTTTTGGCAATTACTGCCGATACATCTATTGTCTTTTGGACGGATATGGTTTCTTTATTTCCTCTAAAAACATGGAAGGAAAGACCCAATGGTTTACGTTCGGATCTGATGGAGATGATTTCTGCACTGAATCCTCAGTTCGTTCGCTTTCCGGGAGGCAGTTTTGTTGAAGGATATACAGCAGGGACTTATCCGATTTGGCATGAGACTATAGGCGATAACTCCACACGCAAGAATTTTTGGAATGTCTGGGGATACGGTTCAACGAATGGTATGGGATATCATGAATACCTGCAGATGTGTGAGGATCTGAAAGCCGAACCGCTCTATGTGATAAACAGTGGGGTAACCAGTCAAAGCAGGAGACCGCGTTATGAGGATATTACTGCGATGAATAAATTGGTACAGGATGCATTGGAAGCCATAGCCTATGCAAACCAGCCTGCCGATTCGACATTCGGTGCCATGCGTGCAAAGAACGGGCATCCGGAACCATTCAATCTGAAATATATAGAGATCGGCAGTGAAAACTACGGGCAGGAATATTCCAAACGTTTTGACCTGTTTAAAAAAGCGATCAATGAAACTTATCCGGAAATCACGGTGATCAAAAGCTCTTTTATTGCAGGGAAGAACCGGACTGAATGGACCGATTATCATTTCTACTCCGGTGAAGATTTTCTGATCGCCAACCATGACAGGTATGAGACCGGGCAATATCTAAGAAGATTTCCGGCAGTTTTTATCGGTGAGTTCAGTATGGGAGATGCTTCTTTGCAGGGTACATTGCGGGCGGCTATAGGAGAGGCTTGTTTTCTCCTGGGAGTGGAAAACAGTCCGGAAGTCGTTAAGCATCTGGCTTATGCACCTGTGCTGGGAAATGTGAATTACGATTTCCAGCGGTATCCCGCCATTTCCTTTAATAATAACAGTGCCATAGGATCGCCGTCTTATTATATGTTGAAGTTGTTGGCAGATAACCGGGGGGATGACTTGTTGAAAACAGAAATTGAGACGTACAGCAAACCTCAGGTGACGTTCGGATATGCCGGCATCGATTTGTTTGATAATAGTTATGACTTCGATGATGTACGAATCGACGGCCGGCCGGTGACGGAAGCGATGGTCAGGACCGGAGGTTGGAAAGTCAACAACGGGACTTTGACACCTGATGCCAATCGTTGGAATAATGTTCTGATGGGAGATTCTGCTGCACATGATTATACGTTTTCTGTGAAACTAAGGAGAAGCAAAGGAAGCGGGCCGGTTCAGCTGCGTGTTCGTGATAATGGAAAAGAGGGTGAAGCGAATGACCATATTGCCGTTTCCATAACTCCGGGAGCCTGTGAGTTCTATCGTTCTTCAGGCGCAGTTAAAGACACGCTGCGTTCTCCAAAAGCCTATTCCTTTGAGAGCAACCGCTGGTATGATGTGAAGATCGTTTGCAAGGATGAGACGGTGAGTTGTTTTGTGGATGATGTTCTGTTGCACGAAGTCGTTTTGCCTCCGTTGCCTTCGCTTGTATCCGTAGCGACATTGGATAAAGAAGCAGAAACGATCATACTGAAGGTTGTCAATACGACGCAGCATGAAGAGAAGACAGAATTGAATATAAAAGGTGGTAGTGTAAAGAATGATGCAGAGATTCTTCAGTTAAGCGGCGATCCTTCGGATCGTAATGCATTTGAAGCTCCGAACCGAATTATCCCGGTCTCTAAAAATGTCTCTTTCTCATTGGGAGGACCGGTGGTCTATTCCTTTCCACCTAATTCAATCACGATAATGAAGTTGAAAATAGATTGATGAGCCACCTAATAAAAAGCCCCGGACCGCAATGGACCGGGGCTTTTTTATCGTGTCATAAATAGTTTAATGAACCAGCATTTCCGGAGTGATGCGAGTGAATTTCTCAGCATCGGCTTTTCGTAATTTTACGCTGCCGTCGTTCCAGATAGAAGGCCATCCGCCGATGATGTGGCTGAGGAATACTACCTTGATTTCGTGCAAGCCGGCTGCCAGGGCTACAGAGGTGTCGTGACGTGAGAAACGTTTTACTTCACCGCCATTGTTGACCAACAGTTTACCGTCGATCCATACTTCTTCGTTGTCGGAAGAGAGATAATATACGCCGTCTTCCGGAATGTTTACATAACCGGTAGCAACAGCTGCATAGTGCTTAACACCTCTCATCGATTCGCTGCTTTCCACAACGCTTCTGATTTCGCGCAAGTCTTTGATGGTTGATTTCTTCCAATCCTTTACTTCTGCCAGTTTGGATGATTCGAGATACATACCGTCGGTTACCTGCATTTCCAGACCCGGAGTAGTCTTGGCGACTTCCTTAGCCGGAGCCAAAGCCTGCTTTTCTACAGTGATGGTACGTGTCTTGCTCATTTTGTTGGATGGCAATACGGAGCGGATTTTCAATACGCCTGATTCGGTAAATTCGATAGGAGCAGAGTAGACTGTTGATTCCGGAGTCGGTTCTGTTCCGTCGATGGTGTAAACCACCTTGACAGGGCGGCTGGTTGTAAATTCGAGAGAAGCCTTATCGGTGAATGCCACGAAGTTGACAGAACCTTTTGGCTGTTCCGGCTGCGGGATGTGATAGTTGATGTTGTGTTCGTCCAGGCGAACCAGTGCATTGTCCAGTCTGCGTTCGAAATCTTTATAGTCTTTGCGGTTGAGCGGGCTCCATCCGATTTCAGATAAAGCAAGCATACGAGGATACATGCGGTATTCCATCAAATCCGTATTATACATGTACTCAGACCAGTTGTTACATTGAACACCTTTGATATGCTGAGCTTTGCCTGTTTTTACCAATGTATCGGGAACCGGATTATAATTATATACTTTTTCGATTGTAGCATATCCGCCGATTGTTACCGGTTCGATCTTGGCATCGCCTTGGTATTGGTCGAGATACATACCTGCACTTCCCGGAGTCATGATTACATCATGTCCCATGTTAGCTGCAGCAATACCTCCGGCTTCACCACGCCATGACATGACAGTTGCCGAAGGGGCAAGGCCGCCTTCCAGGATTTCATCCCAGCCGATGATCTTTTTACCATGTTTTTCTGCCAGGTATTTTTCCATCCGTTGTACGAAGTAGCTCTGCAGACGTTCTTCTGCACTATGCTCTTTCGTTGCTTTCAGACCTTCCGCCTGGATACGTTTTTGACAAGTCGGGCAGGCTTTCCAGCTGATTTTCGGACATTCGTCGCCTCCGATATGGAAGTATTCGCTGGGGAACATCGGAGCCAGTTCGTCGATCACGTCTTCCAGGAACTTGAATGGTTCTTCTTTTCCGGCACACATCACGATGTCTTCAACACCCCAGATGATACGCGGAGTACCTTGTTCGCCTTTGCAGGACAATTCGGGATAAGCTGCGATAGCGGCCATTTCATGTCCCGGGAGTTCCAGTTCCGGAATAACGGTAATGAAACGGTCAGCTGCGTATTTCACAACATCCTTGATCTCTTCCTGTGTATAGAAGCCGCTATACTCAGTACCTTCGCCTTCGATACGTTTTGCACCGATCTCAGTCAGCTTCGGATATTTTTTGATTTCGACACGCCAGCCCTGGTCGTCAGTCAGATGCCAGTGCATGGTGTTGACTTTGAACAAAGACAACACGTCGATCTGTTTCTTTACGTTTTCAACCGGTATGAAATGACGGCAAGGATCCAGCATGAAGCCGCGATAAGCAAAACGCGGTTCATCTTTTACCGTAACACACGGAGTGGTCCATGCGATACCGTTTACGACAGCCGGACTTTCGATCTCTGCAGGTAATAACTGCATGAAAGTCTGCATACCGTAGAATAACCCCTGTGGAGTTTTGGCTTTTACAGTTACGCCGTCAGTGGTGACATCCAGTGTATAGCCTTCGTTATTCACGTCTAACGCATCGTCGAGAACGAGCGAGATTCCGTTGGAAACAGCCTGGTCGCCAACAGTCGTCTTGTAGCCTGTTGCCTGGTTGATCTTCGATGCAAAATACTCGGCAATAACTTTAGCCTCCGGAGTGGAAGCCTGGAATGCCATATTTTTACCGACTTTAAAGACCCCTTCATTCTGGGTCAGACTTACAGGTGTCGGAATAACGTTGATACCCTGGTTGTAAGGCATCTGTTTGGTTGGCCCTTCACTGCATGACGCAAGTATACAAAGTGCTGCGCCGGCACACATTGAAATGAGCTTCTTCATGTTCAAGAATAAGTTTATATATAATATAATGTATAGGAGTGCGAGTGAACGCAACTCCTATACATTGTGTTTTACCATGCGAAGATAGGATATTCTTTCATGATGCTGTTTACTTTTTCGCGAACAGCAGTGATTGTTTTATCACACTCCGGTGCAGAAAGAACTGTGTCGATCAATTCTACAATTTCAGCCATTAACGGCTCCTTGGCACCACGAGTCGTGATAGCTGGAGTACCTACGCGGATACCTGAAGTCTGGAAAGCAGAACGGCTGTCAAACGGAACCATGTTCTTGTTTACAGTGATATCAGCAGCAACCAATGCTTTTTCTGCTACTTTACCTGTCAGTTCAGGGAACTTCTTGCGCAGGTCGATCAGCATGCTGTGGTTGTCGGTACCATCTGAAATAATCTTATATCCCTTGTCGATGAATGCCTTTGCCATTGCAGCAGCGTTGGCTTTTACCTGAGCCTGATAAGTTTTATATTCCGGCTCCAGTGCTTCACCGAAAGCAACGGCTTTAGCAGCAATCACATGTTCCAGCGGACCTCCCTGGATACCCGGGAATACCGCGGAATCCAATAGTTGAGACATTTTCTTGATCTCGCCTTTGGGAGTTTTCTTTCCCCATGGGTTTTCGAAATCTTTACCCAAAAGAATGATACCGCCACGCGGACCACGCAATGTCTTATGTGTCGTAGAGGTTACGATGTGAGCATATTCCAACGGGTTGTTCAGCAAGCCGGCAGCGATTAAACCGGCCGGGTGAGCCATGTCGATCATCAGCAAAGCGCCTACTTTGTCTGCAATCTCACGCATGCGCTTGTAGTCCCATTCGCGGGAATAAGCAGAACCGCCACCGACGATCAGTTTCGGTTTTTCGCGAAGTGCCACTTCTTCCATCTGGTCGTAGTCGACACGTCCTGTTTCTTCTTTTACGTTATATTCTGTTGCTCTATATAAGATACCTGAACTATTTACTGGAGAACCATGGGAAAGGTGGCCGCCGTGAGCCAGATTTAAGCCGAGGAATGTGTCCCCGGGGTTAAGGACTGCCAGGAATACAGCAGCGTTAGCCTGTGCACCTGAGTGAGGTTGAACGTTAGCCCATTCAGCATTGAAGATTTGTTTCAACCGTTCGATAGCAATGGTCTCGCTTTGGTCTACTACCTCACAACCACCATAATAGCGCTTGCCGGGATAGCCTTCGGCGTATTTGTTGGTCAGACAGCTACCCATGGCTTGCATCACCTGGTCGCTCACAAAGTTTTCAGAAGCAATCAGCTCGATTCCTTTCAATTGGCGCTGATGTTCTTTCTCAATGATGTCGAAAATGATCTTGTCTTGTTTCATTACATGTAAAATTGGTTATTGCAATGAGCTCTCTACTTGCTATTTTAGAGAGAATCGTTGCAAATTTACGATAAATATCTGTATATATAGCTATTTTGTTATCAAAATATAATTATAAGATGGAAATAATGAGCAAGTTATATTCAAAGGAAACAAGGGCTGTTTTACGAGTACGTGACGGGTTGTACGGGTCGACGAAGTGTAATGGTAAAACGAGCTTTTGTTACGGATTCAGATTTATAACTTTTCCTGACCGGCTGCTTTCCCACGCTGCTTCGATCAGGCGTATTACGTTTATTACTCCACGGGCATCACTCAGCAAAGTTTCTCCATTGCGGATGTGCTGGAAAATGTTTTCGTAGAAAGCATCATAATTACCCGGAATACTCGGATATTTCTCCCGTACATCCACACCATTCTTCTCAGTGTGAAGCAGTCCCCAGATTTCAGGATCTTCTTCTCCCCAATAAGGTGCGTCAGGCATCAGTCCGTTTGTTAGGTCGGCTTCCTGTCTGTCGAGACCATATTTGACAAATGAACCCTCTGTCCCGTGCAGCATGAACCGCGGTTCACGTTCACACATCAGATAGCTGGCTTTCAATGTGATCTTCACTTCCGGTACTTTCGATGGTTTGAGCAGGTGAATTATAAAATAATCGTCCACCAGGCCATTGTCGCGTAAAATAGCAATATCGGCAAAAACAGCTTCCGGCATGCCGAACAACTGTACAGCTTGATCTATTACGTGTGCCCCCAGATTGTAAGTTATTCCGCCTCCCGCTTCGCCTGTTTCTTTCCAGGTCCCCTGTTTGATGAAGTTGCGGAAACGGGGGAAAGTCGATTCGAACTCGACCAAGCGTCCCAATAACTTTTTCTCTAATACCTCTTTGACTGTTAGGAAATCGCTGTCCCAGCGTCTGTTCTGGTAGACGCTTAATGTCAGTCCCTTCCGGTCTGCAAGGGCAACCAGCTCGTTAGCCTCTTCTACAGTTTGTGTAAACGGCTTTTCTACGATCACATGTTTGCCGGCTTCGAGTGCGCGACGGGCATATTCATAATGAGAACTGTCGGGTGTGTTGACTACGATCAGCTCTAGATCAGTCATATCGACCAGTTCGTCAAAACTCCGGACAGTACGTGCATCAGGATAACGTTCCCTAGCCAGATTTTTACTGCGTTCTGTGATAGCGGTTAATTCGAAATGGGGATTCGTGCTGATAAACGGTGCATGAAATACCTGTCCTGACATTCCGTAGGCAGCCAATCCCGTTTTTATTTTATCCATAGAATTTCTTATATGTATTGTTAGAATCTTCCTTTTTATGTGTTTGGCTGGATATGATCCCAGTCGGCTCCGTTATTAGCGCCAATGATCCAGTTGAAAGCATAATGGCGCTCCATAACGACTCCTCCGTTGAGTGAGGCAGGAGCTTCTTTCCCGTGAATACGTGCTTCGACGCAAGCCCAGTCGTAACGTAATGTAATATCGGCGGCATCCAGGATCTCTGATTTAGGACGTGCGAATCCTTTGGACAATAAATTGCCGATCCCTTTATGTTGCCAGAAGATGGCAGCAAGGACGGGGACGTCGATGATAGTGGAAGGATAAGACAGATCGTCTACCACACCAGCCGCCCAAAGCAGTACGCCACAACATTCATATCGCCATCCAAACTGTATACATTCTTGCCCTTCCGGTTCCGGGTTATTGATATATGCTGCTTCATGGGGTGTAATATATGATTTTACTCCGTATAATTCATCCATTTTATTAAAATAGGAGCGTGCTGCTTCCCGGTCGGAGTCTTCCGATAACATCACTTCCGAATAAACCGCAACGGCGAATAATGCCGCCGCCCGCTTCACCATTTCTTCGCGGCTTCTCAGTTTAACTTCGCTTTCCAGCGCCTCGCTGTGTAAATGTTCCATATAAGGAATATTTCTTGCTTCAAGGAGTGCTATAGAACGTAAACGTCTTTCCACATCAGCCGGAGCCTCTTCCGGGCGGTTTGCATCCAACAGGTCTGCGTTGCCGATCGGGATAAACTCCGTCAGTTGGCTTTCGCCCTGGATGGAGAACAGTAGTTTCCCCTCTTTCGTATATATCTGCATGCTAGGATAGAGCAGGAAGCCGTTCACATCGTTGGCGACGGCGAAAAGGCAATTGATGATATAGTTCGTCCGGTCTTCGTTATCATCGACTTCGAATGTAATACCTGTTATACAGTTGAATACGCGGATTTGACGCAGCACATTTTCTTTCAGTTCGACCAATGGTGTTTGGGCGGAAGCGAAATAGTTGGCCATGCCGGCTGTATGCGATGCGATAAAGTCCGGTTTATCCTTTTGATGGCTGATGTTGAAAGCGATGTTAGAGTCGTCTGCAAGTGTCAGGATGATAGCTCCGTTTTCTGATGTAAGCTCTTTTGTCATCTCTTTGAACCGATCCCGGATAGAGGTTACGATACGGTCCGGATTGCCGATTACTGTGTATAACGTGATGTTTGCTTTTTCCATTATTTTGTTGTTTATATCCGTTTGATAGCCGGATGATGATTCTCTTGTACAAAAATAATAAAATAAAGGTATTTTGTAGTGTTGCTATTGTGTCTTTATTTAAGTTTATCGGGTGGTAGAGATGGGGTGAATTTATTGTTTCATTATAATGAAACAGTTGTTTCGTTATAGAAAACATAGTATTTTATTGTAATTTACTGTAAATCAGAAACAAATTACAGCATTTAAAAGATGCAGGTAACGATTTGGTTGCAAAAGTCTTGCTTTGGGTTACACTGTTTTGCATAGTTTCAAATAACTCATACAAATATAGTCATTGTTTGGAATATAGCCAAATTCACATATGATATTTTTCATATGTATTTGTATATTAACATTTTGTTTATTAATAGGCATAAGATTTGTATAAGGTTCTAAAATCTATATGTAGCCTTCAATCAGTTCGTTGTCAGAAGTATCGGCCACTATTTAGGGATACCATAAGACCTTTGCCGTATCGTCATCCACCTTTTTATTATAGGCAGTCACTCCGTAGGAGAAACTGCCCGATATGATATTCGGCACTATGGATATTATTCCTTTTTAGTAAGATACTCCTTTTCGTACCGTTTTGTAAGTTCAATAACCTGCCTGCATACTTCTTCCAGCTTACGGGTTTCTTCGGCGAGTTTATAGAGAAATGCAAGCGATTTCTTCTCCCCGTAAATGGTATGGATGGTCTTTACACATTGGTTATAGTTATTTCCTATCCTGCGGAATTGCTGATAGAAAGCGGTAAGCTGGGCGTAATACTCCTGCGCTTCCTTGTCAATCTTCACCACCTTGAACTCTCAGCCGAAGATGCGGGCGAAGATAAATTCGGCCTTGTTCTTCATACCCGATTGTTCAAACATCGTGAGGAATTTTTCATTTTCCTCACTGCTCAACCGCACAGAGTGGCGATGCACCCGTGGGTCCGCGAGCACTTTGTGCCCCGCTTTGTTTCTTACAAGCATTCTTTTCTTCATGACATGAATATTTTAGAAGGTTCGACTTGGGAGAACCGCCGTCCCCGAAAGACCTTTCGGGCGAGATTTTGAGGGCCTGAACTTCAAGTGAGGGCCTCAAAGTACACCTCGCTATATGCTGACGCATATAAAAATCCGGCCCGGCCGGATTATAGGTCTAAAGGATTTGTCTTACGTTCTCTTCCGAGAACGGGCTGCGTTCTCCCGGCGACAAAGGTAGATAGTTTTTTCTGTCTGAGCATTATAGCGGTTCCCGCCAACAACCGCCAATAAATGACTTTGGAATTATGAATAGCTCTCTTGAGGTTTATTTGCAGCCGGATAGTCATTCGGCTACTTATTCGGATAGATGAAAAAACAGTTATCCGAATAAATGTCCGGGTAGTTTTCTTTTTGAACAGCTATTCGATTAAGTATGTTTTTAGGCAAGCGTTCATAAGGCTGCCTATCCGCTTATACAGCCATACATATATAATGATGTATAGGCAAACAGATGTTCGGATAGATGAATAGGAGAACGGATTATTAAGCGGATGCTTACATAGGTAACCGGATAGCTAAATAGCTATATAGCTGAATAGACAGATAGCTTTATAGCTAAATAGCTATCAAACAAAACAGATAAGTGGACAGAGACCTGTCTGCCTGATTAAACAGCTAAAGGCTGCTCTTATATGTTATCATTCAACTATTTCTAATCTTATAACTTTCTTGATATTCTATTCAACTACGTAAGAATATTAAAAGTAGGGCAATCCTATAAGGACGGCCCGACTTTTTAATACGGTCACTTGTCAGGTGTGG